>MIZB01000128.1_pt1 | contig 23368 bp, 26 predicted proteins | sample 888171 | NCBI WGS metagenome assembly MIZB01 (sample SAMN05440186, study PRJNA335308) | marine metagenome | isolation source: marine water
ATCAGCACTTGCTAGTTTGGGACATGCTATTCATATTTCAAATTGATTGATATCGATATAATTCAGGCAAATAATTCCTCGCATAAAGAGATAGATAGTTTAATGATTGAATTGCAGGAAAAGCGTATAGATAATGAGATTAGAGATACATTAATTTTTGTCGAACATCCCGAAATAGTCACAGTAGGGAGGCGTGGAATGCTAGATGGCTTAACAGCTCCAGAAAATTTTCCATCTTCGCAAGTTGACAGAGGCGGTGGACTTACCTGGCACGGCCCAGGTCAACTTGTGGGATATCCTATATTTCAATGGAGAGAAGAATCGGTTCGAAAAGTAATAACAACGATTGAAGCATGGATTATTGAATCTTTATCTGAGTTTGGCGTCGTTGGAGTACGTGATCAATCTATGCAAGGTGTATGGTTTGAGGGGCATAAGGTAGCTAGTATCGGTTTAGCTTTTAGTAAATGGGTGTCAAGGCATGGATTTGACATAAATTTAGACACTCCAAAAGGTAGAATAGAGGCAGTTGAGGGCTGTGGATTGCCGTTAGGTAAGCACACTTCTTTAGCTAATTTTGGTTACAATATTTCTATTGAAGAAATGCAAAATGCATTGCTTAGTAAAATGCCCGAGATATTAGGAAGAAAAGTGAAAGAAGTTATTAATTTAGAAAATCTTTAATTAAATGTTGATTTTGGTCTTTAAGTTCATGATGCTTTTTCATCCAAGATGTGGCTTTTTCTACACATATAGATTTTATTTCACCAGTTAAAAGCTTTCCAGACATATATTCATCTTTAATGTTGCCTAATTCTTTATCATCTTCTTCAAAGAAGTAACGAAGGTATTGATATGCAACATCAACATCAGGATTACCTCCTTTTGCACGGTGTTCTTCAACAGTAGCTTGACCTCCAGAGAATGATGATTTAATTTTCTTTTCAATATTTTTCATAGAATCATTTAAAAATATTGTAGTTTCAGGTTGGCTCGAGCTCATTTTACCTCCAGTCATTCCTACAGCAAATTGGTGATATGTTGAGGATGGTTGCATTAATCCCATACCTCCCAATTGCCTTTCTAGAGATAACAATTGATATTGAATTTCATTTTGATTTTCAGGAGTGGCGTCTTTAATATCAATAGTACCGTGTTTTGGATTTGAATTAATTTCATTGTAGCCTGCTTTATTAATTGCACTAATTGCTTTGTCTACAATTATTTTTCTTTGGTTCTTATCAACACCTCCATCATCTCGCATTCCCATAATTTCTTGATTATTATCTTGTATTGATAATCCAATAGTTAGGTTTCCAGATTTATTTTGATTTACATTGAACCAATTAGTTTTTGAAACCATTCCTCTTGTCAATCTAATATGTGGATCCTGATCTATGCCTACAGGAACAACAATAGGTCTTAGGCCTCCGTATTCTTCTAATTGAGGATGTACAATGTCTCCGGCTTGAACTAATGGAGATTGAACGTGCGCTAGGCTGGTTTTTCCCGAAAATCCATAAATCGCTTCCATTTCAGATAGATTAGTTTTTGTACCTAACGTGAACCCCATTTTTTGGACAATTGGCCTTTCTGATTGAAAATAGATTGAAGTTTTTTCAGGGTTTAATCCCATACCTGCATAATTTGATATATATTCTTCAATAGCATACTTTCTACATTTTTCTAGGCTTAGCCCTCTTGTTGCGTGAGCCTCTAAATCAGCTACAGCAATAGTTACGTCTCCACCTAAATCTTGAAACCATTTAGCCTGGTCAATTACCATTTTATGTCCTAAATGCATCTGTCCAGAAGGCATAAGTCCAGATAAAACTCCAAAAGGTTTTCCAGCTTTTTTTGCATTGAATATAGAATCTAAATCCCTGTGGGCGAAAATTATCCCTCTTCTATGAAGATGAGTAGGGTTTGGTAATTTTGTAGAATCTATTTTTTCCAGACCAAATTTTTCACAAATTTCGTCATAGTTTTTAATTCCTTTGCTTGCCCAAGGGTCAATTTCCATTATTTTACGCAGAGCTTGGGGACTTAAAAGTGATTCCCATCAAACTTACTGTTATTTTCCCTATCCGTTACAGGTTTGTGACTCGCTTAGAATGGCCAAGAGCAATCTTACACTTAGATATGGATGCATTTTTCGTGAATGTTCATATTTTAGAAAATCCGGAAGATAAGGGCGTTCCATTGGCAGTTGGAGGTAAACCAGGACAGCGAGGAGTAATTGCCTCAGCTTCGTATGAAGCTCGTGCAAAAGGAGTACGTTCAGCCATGCCTTCTAGCAAAGCTTTGAAGCTTTGTCCAGAATTAAAATTAGTTTCATCAAATCGTCCTATGATTCGTTCTTGTTCTACCCAAGTTATGGAGATTTTATCAAGGTACGGAACCCTAGAAAGGATGAGTGTTGATGAAGCTTTTGTGGATTTATCACTTCAAAAAAATCCTGAAGCTTTAGTTAAAACAATATTGAAGCGTATTAAATCAAAGACAGGACTGCCATCATCAGCAGGATTAGCAACTTCTAAATTAGTAGCTAAGATTGCATCAGATTTTGAAAAACCAGAAGGTTTTACAGTAGTTGTTCCAGGCACGGAATCTAAATTCTTAGCGCCTTTGGAGATAAGAAAAATGTATGGCATTGGGCCAAAAACAGCTTCTCTTTTGAACGGTATAGGTATCGAAAAATGTTCAGATATAGTATCAATAGATATTCAGAAATTGCAGCCATTATTTGGTCAGTACTCTGTCAATCTGAAGAATAAAGCAAAGGGCATAGACAATAGACCTGTTGATCCGTCTCCATGGGTTGCTAAACAGCAGGGCACTGAGACTACGTTTGAATCTGATATTAAGGAAGCTAATGAAGTGGAGTTAGCGTTACAGGAATTATCCAAAGAAGTATCAGAGAGTATTGAACAAATGGGGAAGTCAGCAAGAACGATAACTATCAAAATTAGGTGGTCAGATTTTACAACTATAACTAGACAAAAAACAGTTCCTGGAGAAATACATAAATCAGAAGATATTTACAAGGTAGCAAAATCGTTGTTATATGAAAATTGGGAGCCTGGTAAACCAATAAGACTTTTAGGAGTTTCAGCAAGCCGCTTAGGGGTATCTGATCAGCAAAAGTTAAACTTAGAATTCGAATAAACTTTTTTGTTTATTATCATTCTTTGGTACGATTCGCTTTGGTTCATTATCCCCTTTCTCTTCGATTTTAGGAATGTAATCGAGAGTTACAACTTCTTTTTCCTGTCTATATTGTTGTGATTCTTCCATTATAGATATAAGTTTTTGATTCTTTTTATCGGTATTAAGTAAAATGGCCAGTTCATTTTCATTTAAGTCTAGATTTCCGGCAATTTCCGCAGCTTTATTTACATCATTCTGGCAAATAGTAGATATTACTCCTATTTGCTCCATTTTGGACTCTTTAATTGATTGATGGGTGGCAGCACCTACTTTTTTAGCTAAAGAATCTCTGTATCCTCTCTGAAATCGACTTGCTCCCATTTTCCGAATGTACGATGGGAATTGAGGCCTTCTTCCGCTTGTTGGGTGCATTTTAGATAAAGCAACACCACTTGAAATTAGCTCAGATGCATACCCCCATAGTCCATAATTCTGATTTCTTATTACTCTTGCAAGTAGCAAATCAGCATATGCCACTTTGGAATATGCTCTTTCGATATCACTTGGATTTTTGTAAACGATTGGTATGTTGTCACTTACCCATGTTGCAACATCTCTCGGTTGCTCATTAAGATCAAAAATGGCAGTTCTTGGTTCATCAAATGTTGTCCCGTGAAAAATAGTGTTTAGAGTTTCAAACATTTCAGTTTCACGATCTCTCGAACCTAGCTTTTCTAAATCCTCTTGACCTATTTTTTTATTTCCTTCTGACAATGATTGTAAGTCATTTATTGCTCCCCTTAAGTCACCTTTAACATTTTCAGCCATAGACCTTATACTTTCATTGCTAATATCGAGGCCTTCTTTTTGGCAAATATTCTGTAGAACTGTAGCTATGGATACAACAGATGGTCTTTGAAATTTCAAGTTCAAGCATAATCTTTTGATTTTAGCTCCAGTTCCTTTTGTTAGATTATATAAGTCATTTACAGTAATTACAACAGGTTGTTTTGTTTGTTCAAGAGTTTTTGTGATTGCTCTTTTTCCACCTCTGTCACTATAATTTTTTGTTTTATTCTTAGACTGTCTAGCTCTTTCGTATAAATTATCCGCTTCATCTAGCAGTATAAGATTCCTATCAGCTAATCCTTTACTTCCAAAGGTTTGGAAAAGTCCAGCCCTTAATGCAATTCCTTCAATAACTGCTCCAGATCGAGCGTCAGAAGCATTTAATTCAATTACTTCCCATTCCATGTCATTAGCTAAAGCAATAGCAGCTGAGGTTTTACCGCAACCAGGAGGTCCAGATAGGATCACTCCCTTCTTCACCATTTTATCACCCCATGATTTGGCCCAAGTTTTCAAATCGTTGACAACTTTCGTATTACCAATTATCTCGGAAAGACTTTCAGGTCTATACTTTTCAGCCCAAGATTCCATTATTCCCCCAGTTTCATTGTAAAATGCATCTTTTGATATCTAAGTATAGACTTAGCATTTCTTGCTACAATCCAAAGGCAGAAGAAAATACAAGTTCCACAAAATATCATAGTAGTTCCGAATGAAGATTTAAATTCTTGGCTATTAAGCTTGAAAACTGACATATTCCAATCAGTATTTCCCATATAGATTAATGAGGCTCCAACCATTATTGCTAGAAAACCAGCAAATATTAGAGATCGACTTTCAGTTCGCTGGTACAATTGTAGTACTGGAGATATAATTGTCAAAAACAAAGCTACACCAAATAGAGTGAAAAATAGGCTCATGAATTTAGTCTGGTAATAGTTAATTGTAGATGTAGGAAATCCTCCAGACATGGCACTTTCAGCTATCATTGGCATGGGTGCATAAGCTGCAACGATACATCCTAAAAAGACAAATCTTGCAGCCATAAGTAGCAATTGAGATCGTGAACTATCAACCTCTAATTTTTCCAGCTTTTTGTAAGTTCTTTTCAAAACCCATCTTGAAATGGCCATAGTACTTGAGGCAAGTGGGACAAAAACAGCAGTAACTAAGATTAGTCCGCCAATTAATTGGCCCATTATATCGCCGCCAGAATCTCGACCTATTAAAGAAGATAGCGAAAGAATTTTCTCAGTACTCGTGTAGACTAAGATCCCTTGTCCTATGTACAGCAAAGCAAGTAGAAAGCCAGCAATGAAAATACGAGTTCCAAAACTACTGTAAATGTATGCGTCTGGTTGATCTCTAACAAATCGTACCATCAATTCTACTATCAGAGAGCTGTTAATTAGACTAACTCAAAGCGCATTTGCTCTGGATCTTTTCTTCCGGCCAATTTTTCGGCTAATTTATCCCCTATTCCTGGTATCTCACTTAATTCAGAAGGCTTTGCATCACGTATTGAACTTTGGCTTGTAAAACCAGCATTAAACAAAGATCTTGCCCTTACTCTTCCAATTGAATCAATCTCTAGCAGAGGTAGTAACTCTTTTCTTACGCCGTTAGAGATTCTTATTTCTAACTCGGCAATCATTTTTGTGGTATTAGGTGATACTAGTTCAGATAATTCAGACATTGAGTAAAGAAGCCATCCAGCAGTCTCAACTTTAGCACGAATATCTCCAGGAGTGGTAGAATATCTTTTCATGAGATGCTCTTCAGGAGTTTCCTCAACCCAGTCCATCAGAAGTAAGGCAGTTTTTAGATCCCAAAGATAAAATTCTAGTTCCGTATGCTCTACTGGCGGAGGCAACATTAGATCAGCTTCCATTTGCATTAAATGAGTAAGATAAGTTTCCATTTCATTTTTTCTTACATAGAGTGAATAGATATCTGGTGTTCTCGCTATAGTGTGAAGTAAACCTAGTGAATTGGGAGGAACTTCAGACTCAAGGGCTTTTCTTATGATAACTCCCGACAGCGGATCAATGTATAATTGAGAAACTTTTTTACCAAATGGTGTTGCCTTTAATTTTTCCTGAATTGTGGCATTAGCAGGTATGAATTCTCCGTCGACTTTACCTTCTATTTCGATTAAATCTTCTTTCTCGAGAAAATCTAGAACTTTGTTAATCCTATGCTGAGTTCTCCAAAGTTCTCCTTGAGCTCCAAATAAAGTTCTCTTTAGGAAAGAATGCATTTCTTCAGTTGTACTAATAGTTCCTGAAGCAATTAGAGAAAGTAAATGTGTTCTTAATGCAGGTTCGCTTCCCAATCTTGAAAGTACAGGTTCAGTTTCACCTTCAAAATAAGTTTCTACAATTTGGGCTTTTTGTTCATTATTTTTTGCAATTAGCACACCTTCACCGTCTACATCAAACCCAGGTCTTCCGGCTCTTCCAAGCATTTGTTGAATTTCTAAAACTGGCAAGGGCTGGTTTGACTGGAAACTTGAATCCCAGCGAGTCAAATCTCTGATAATGACTCTTTTAGCAGGTAAATTTACTCCTGCAGCAAGGGTAGGTGTTGCACATAATGCCTTAATTCGTTTCTCTCTAAATCCTTTCTCAATAATTTGTCTTTGCCTATTTGTTAAACCTGCATGATGATACGCTACACCTCTTTCAATTAACTTTGTTAGATTTGAGTCTACAGATGTAACCTCATCGGCTCCACTCTTCAATTCACTGGTATATTGTTTCAATCCCTCAGTTTCTTCATTTGTCAGTCTTTTCCCTATGAGCATACCAAGTCTCTTTGCTTGAGCTTCAGCAGACCTTCTAGTATTTACGAATACTAAGCATTGATCTGGCAAATTATCGAGAGCAATTCCCTCAGTACCTTCTATATCTATTCTTTTAAATTCAGATCCGTCCCACTCAATTTCGTTAGCAATACATATACCTTTTTTGAGAGGTACGGGTCTAAAATCACTTTCAACTAAAGTAGCATCTAACCAACTTGCAACTTCCTTTGAGTTTGAAACTGTTGCAGATAATCCTATAATTTGTATTTCAGGATTAATTTCCCTAAATTTGGATAATGTAACTTCTAATGTTGGCCCTCTGTTTGAGTCATTAATTAGGTGTATCTCATCTGACACTAAGCACCCCACTTCAGTTAACCATGGCGGATTATGTCTAATTAGGGAATCTGCTCTTTCGGATGTAGCTACAATTATATCATATTTTGAAAGACCTCTGATTTTATCAAAATCACCCACAGAAACACCAATCTTAGCACCATTCAGAATATTTCGGCAAATATCTTTTAACTCATTAACTTTTTCCCACGCAAGAGCCCTTAATGGAACTAAAAATATTCCTTTTTTACCTTCCTTTACAGCTTTCATCAAGGCATTATAAGCAACGACGGTTTTCCCTGCAGCAGTTGGCACAGACATTAGCAAGGATTCATTTCTTTCTATTACTTGCATAGCCTCTTTTTGAGGAGGATATAGTTCTTTAATATTAAGATAATCTAATAATTGGTCAAGCAACCTTACCAGCTCTCGTCTTGTTCATTAATTCCAAATTCAGGTTTGCTTTGAAAAGTGAAATAGAGAGCAGCAGCACCACATAGTGTAGATAGTAAAAGTCCGCCTAAACCGATAATAGCAGCAGCACAACCAACTAAAACAAGATTATAATTTTGCCTCATAACCAAGAGAGCACCTCCTACGAACGAAAGAATAGCACACACGAGTTCCCAAATCATTCCCACTTCGATGACATTACTTACAAAAGATTCGTCAATCTCTTCCCCTTCTTCTTCAATTTCTAGCCCCATCTCTTGCATGACTTCGTTATATTTTGCAGTAACTCCTTGAATTTTATCTCCATCATTCAGAATTCCATTCATGGTTGTTGCAGTACCTAATAATACAAACCCGGCAATTATGAGCAAAAGTGCAGCAATGTTAGGCTTGTTAGTTGATGGATATAAAGAAACGATACTAGTTTCCTGCTCACTTTCAGAATCTCCCCAGTCTAAAGATTCATATTCAGTTTCTTCCCATTCATTAGACTCTTCTCCATCCATTAGTAACCCATTTCTAAAGGCGTAATAATGTTTGCTCTATTTTCTGAGAGCTTTTAGGGTTCCACTGGTTTTAATAGATTCTATACCCAAATCAGTGTTATACTTTTCTATTAATGTCCTTGTAATGTTAGCTTTTGTATGATCTACTAAGAGAATACTTTGTTTGGTTTCAAAAACTATGATTCTCCATTTAATCTTTCCATTGATGGTTTCAGAATGTTGCTTTAAGAATGCTTTGATTTTATTTTGGTTTGCTTTTTCACTGTGTTTAAAAAGAATATATCTTTTTCTTCCCCTTTTTTCTTTAACTACCAATTATTTTAATGCCTCATTAATTTTTTCTAAGATTTTTTCCAGTTTTCTGACTCTTTTCTTTAAATCTGTAATTTCAGAGGTTAATTTTTCATTTGTCTTTGAACCATTCGTTGCTTTATCAATAATCCACGCATCAGTCTTTTCCTTTTTTCTCAGCATTTCTTTCATTTCATCGGTATCATTACCTTCATCGATACTATCGTCTATGTTTACGTCACCTTCACTAAGTTCTTCAATCAAATCAGATTCTTCTTCAACAATATCTCCATTTTCTTTATTTTGAGATTTTTCTCTTTGATAGTCTTCAACGGTCATTATATTTCCTTCACTATCTGATTTTATGATATTTTCCTCTTGTAATTCTTCAAGTGATGGTGAAAATTGTGCCATTTCACCCCCAGCGTCCTTAAATGCTAAGAATAAACTTCCTGAGTCTAATTTGTAACCTTCCATTTTTAAAATATTTACAATTGTAGTTTTTGGCTCGGCTAAATTGTTGTTATCAAGTGGGTATGCCATACTTTTTCATTAGTAGCATAACTTTATAGTTTTCTCAACTCAATGCGTTTAATCCCCCCTAATTGTCAACACTTGTGTCACTTACAGATAAGATAGCTGAAATCGAGGAAGAAATAGCTAACACTAAGTACAACAAGGCGACACAACATCATGTTGGTAAGCTTAAAGCTAAGTTAGCTCAGCTTAGAGAGGAAGTAGTAACCAGCTCTTCAGGCCCTAGAGGTAGTGGCTATGGAGTTAGAAAGGCAGGAGATGCTACAGTAGCTCTAGTTGGACTACCTAGTGTAGGTAAGTCTACGCTTTTGAATGTTTTAACAGATGCTGATAGTGAGACCGGTTCGTATGCTTTTACGACTTTAGATGTAGTTCCTGGCGTATTGAAGTATAGGGATGCTAACATTCAAATTCTTGATCTTCCGGGATTAATTGAGGGTGCAGCTAGAGGGGCTGGTAGGGGTAAGGAAGTATTGTCAGTTATTCGTTCTGCAGATTTAATTATACATGTTATTGATGCTTTGGAGCCAGCACCGCACGTTATATTGAAGGAATTAACTGATTCAGGAGTTCGCTTGAATAGTCGTCCTCCAAATGGTAGCATTTCAAAAACAGGAATTGGTGGGATTGATGTTATCTCTACAACTGAACAAGAACTAGAAGATGAAGCTATCAAGACAATAGTAAGAGAATATGGTATAGTTAATGCACAGGTAGTCTTTAGAGAAAAGGTGACAATAGACGACTTAGTAGACATTCTTTCGGGAACTCGAGTTTACACTCCCTCTTTTAATGTAATAAGTAAAGTAGATATGGTTAATTCTTCAGATATTAAAGATATAAAGAAACTTTGTGGTTCAGTAAAAACAATTGAGGTTGCAGCACCTTCAGGTTTAGGTGTTGAAAGGTTGAAAAAGCAAATATATTCTTCTTTAGAATTTATATCTATTTTTATGAAACCTCAAGGCGAAAAAGCAGACTTAGAAGAACCAATGATAGTTAGAGAGGGAACAACAATAACTGAGATTTGTCAAAGATTGCATCGTGACTTTATTAGGAAATTTAGGTATTCTCAAATTTGGGGCCCTTCAGCAAAGTTTCCAGGTCAAACCGTTGGCCTGAACCATAGCGTTCGTGACGGAGATATTGTGAGTATAATCACTCACAGGTAGGTAAATGTTTTTATGGAAGAAGTATTCAATGAAATTGATGCAACATTAGATAATGGTTTGTTACTTTTCGCAATATTTTCGTCTGCGTGTCTATGCTCCTTGATGTTAATTGTAACTAATAAACATAAATCATTTATGTTTTGGGTTTTACGGTGGATTTTTGTCTTATTAATTTTACCACAAAAATATATTGAGAGTGTTTATGATGTAAGCTTCTATTTTGAGTATCAAATAGACACTCCTACGCCTTTTGTGATCATAACATTATTGTTTCTAATTTTTGATCTGTTTACCGGGACTAGTAGAGGTAAGAAATTATCAAAAAAATTTAAACCATTGCCAACATTAGTTCCACTTGAAAAAATAATTGAAGAAGAGCAAGTAGATGGAACTACTAGACAGGTTACAAACGAGATAATAGAGAATGAACATGAAATCCTTGATGAATTAATTGGTAATTTGTCTCCAAATAAATTAGATGAATTACAGGAAGGGTATGGAGAGAAGCTAAGTAGTATCGATGAAAATATGCCACTCGCCAATCAAAACTTTCCTGAGATAGGAGGTAAAATTCTTTCTGCAGAGCAAGGACAAGAATATTGTGGAAATTGTAATGAACCTGTTAAAAGTGAATGGAAAGCCTGCCCACTCTGTGGAGAATTTCTTGAAGAGTATGAATAAACTCTTAATTTTCTAGTCTTTTTATTAATTCAGCTTTTTTACCAGAGGTTGAAAGTCCTTTATTTTTAAGTTCAGCTTTTAATTCAGCAACTTTCATTTTAGAGTAATTTTTTTCTTCAGAACTTTCCGAAGAAGAGTTATCGTTACTGCTTTTGCTAAAGAGTCCTTTGATTGCTGATGTCCCTCTACCAAATCCAGATTTCACAGCTCCAGCTCCTCTTCCAAATCCAGATCGGACTGCTGAAGTTCCTTTTCCAAAACCAGACTTAACTGCTCCAGCCCCTCTCCCGAGACTTGATTTCATCGCATCAGCTCCTCGACCAACAGCACTTCCAGTTTTTGTTAATAACTGCTTTGCTTTCGGAGAATCATCTTCTTTAGTTTCTACTTTACTTTCTTTCTCCTTTTTAGATTCTTTTTTAGTTTCCTTCTTTGGTGTGAGTTTTAATTGAGATTTTTGTTTGAAAACGATTTTCGGTTTATCTTTTTGTGTGGCTTTCTTTTCATTATATTCTTTTCTTGCAGAATCTGCAGCCACAGATTCAGGTAGCTTATCACCAAATCGTTCATTGTATCTATCTTCTAAACTTTTACCTTTTGAATCCATCATGAAGTCAAGTTTTTTATGAATGTCAAATAATGGTTTGTTACTTTTCTTGGCCCACTCGTTACTAGTGTTTTGGTTTGTGTTTGTACTTACGGAAATGTTTGTATCTGCTACGACTCCCACGGGCGCAATTTCTACAATAGGTTGAACAGCTTGTACTGCTGGAGCAGCTTGTACTGCCGGAACAGCTTGTACTGCCGGAGCAGCTTGTACTGCTGGAGCAGCTTGTACTGCTGGAACTGCTGAAGCTGTAGCATTACCTACAGGTTCCAAAACAGGGGGGCTCTTTTTTGTTTTTTTCTTTTTTCCACCAAACCAGGCCATAATTTCACCAATATTTTTTCGCTATTTCGACTAACTTTTCAAAAAGGCTAGTTAGAGAAGGTGAGCTTTTGGCTTTTACACCATTATCTGCATCTCCAAGTCTAATTTCAGCCTCATCTTTGCTAGACGACATTTTATTGTATATATACTTCTCAATTAAAAGCTTGTTTCTACTTTATTTATCATCTCTACTCATTTTTTTACGAGTTAGTCTCTGACGATTATATGCTTTAATTATATCTCCTTTTGTAATAATTCCTATTAATTTTCTCTTGTCTACAGTATCAACCACAGGTAAATGACTAATCTCTCTTGAACCCAAACAATCTAATGCTTCAGACAGTGTGTCTCTAGGATTAACGGTGATTAAATCGGTAACACAATAATCCTTAATTGTTAAATGTCTCTCATGTTTAATTGCTGCATTGTGTATGTCTGTCCAAGTAATAATTCCATATAATTTTTTATTTTCATCTATAACAGGTAAGCTCATGTGACCCGTATCTTCTATAATTTGTAATGCCAATTCAAGTGGTTTGTCAGGTGTGATAGTCATAACTTCATCACTCATTGCTTCTTTGACGGTAATCATTCGCATAAGATCTTGTTCAGCTCCTAAATCAATGTTAATTCCCATTCTGGCCAATTTTGAAGTATATGCAGATTCTTTTGAGATAACATAGCATGTTGCATCCGCAACTACACATGAGAGCATAAGAGGTAAAATAATTTCATATGTGGCAGTCATTTCGAAAAGTAGTACAATTGCAGTCAATGTTGCTCTTGTTGTTGATGCAACAAATGCAGCCATCCCTACCAAAGCAAAAGCCCCAGGATGTGTAATTACTCCTAAATCATTTAGAATAAGCCCCATCCCAGCCCCTATTGACGCACCAATAAACAGACTAGGGGTAAAAATACCGCCAGATCCGCCTGAACCTATGGATACAGATGTAGCTATTATTTTTAAGGCCATTATTGAAAATATAAAAAGAATTAAATTATCTATTATAGAGTCACTATTTTCATCATTTGTAAGATTTTCTCCTACAACTATGTTTCCGTCCTCATTACTGTCCAATGATATTAAATCTGAAGTAACATCAAATCCATTTCCTAATATGTGAGGAAATGAAAGGGCAATAATTCCTACAAAGAGCCCTCCGAGACATGTTTTTAGAGGAATAGGTATTACCTTTAATCTTTCAAATTCAATTTCTACAAAATTTAAAGATTTAATAAATATTGATGCAGCTAACCCCGTTAATATTCCAAGAACTATGTAAAAAGGATATTCAATAGCTGATCCTAATTTGTACTGTGGAATACTATCAAATGCAGCGACATCACCAGTTAGACTTCTACCGACAGTTGTTGCAATTACTGCAGCCACAACTATTGGTATGAATGATTTCGTTTTTAATTCAGCTAAAATTAGTTCAATTGCAAACAAAACACCACCAAGAGGGGCATTGAATGCAGTTGTAATTGCAGCTGCAGCTCCACATCCTACTATTGTTCTTGTTTCATCAACCGTTTTTCCTGTTCTTTGTCCAATTTCTGAAGCAAGAGTTGATGAAACAACCACCATTGGTCCTACACGGCCCAATGACATTCCAGTACCTACACTTGCAATTGCAGCAACACACTTTGCTAAACCTTGCTTTGCGCTTAGTCTTGCTTGCTTAAACGCTACAGATTCCATGACTAGAGGTACACCAACTCCTTTAGCTTCTTTTGACCAATATTCAATGATCAATCCAGCAATAAGTCCTCCTAATGCAGGAATGAAAATAATGAGCCAAGGTTTATTTGAATCTAGTATATTATTATTAACAAGAGAGTCTCCGTAGAATAGGTTTTGCATAATTCCTGTCGTGGATATAAAGATCCAAGTTAAAATTGCAGCGCCTGCACCAGTTATTGCAGCTAGGATGTTTAACTGTAGCATCGGTGATTTCATCACACCTTTTAAACGACTAAATGCTTCAGAATCGTTCAAGTTGTAAGAACCTCGGAACCTGAATTTGTTATCAAAACAGTATGTTCAGATTGAGCCACCATTCCTTTTCCAAGCTCATCTAAAACTGGATAATATGAAACAATACCTGCCCGTAACAATTTAGTTAAACTATTAGTTGCATCATTCGGTTGAATCTGGTGTAACCATCTCTCAGCAAAGGGCAGTCCTTTGTAATTGTGTTGTATTTCATCTATCATTTTTGCAGCTTTTTCATCTTTGATGTTTCTAATTTGCCTCATATGATAAATATTAGAGTTACGTTTTCCTCCAACACGGCCAGCTCCGTCAGTTACAAAAGGTTCAATTGCTATAATATCTCCAGATTTTAGTACAGTCCCTCCATTTTCTTTTACGCTGGGAACTGAAATACCACTATGGAGATTATATCTTTTAATTCCATGTCCAGTCAAGTTTGCAATAGGTTTGTAACCACGATTCTCTATCGTTGTTTGTACTGCATACCCTATCATTCCAACATTGATTCCGGGACCAGCTACCTCAATTGCGGCATTTAGGGCTTCTCTAGATGTGTCAATTAATTTAGTATATTTATTTGTTCCAATTTCTACAGTTAATGCATTATCTCCAATATATCCATCAATGTGAACGCCAACGTCCAGTTTTACTAAGTCACCTTTTTTGAATTTATCAGTCGACTTACTCGAGGGTGTCCAATGAGCTCCAACATTATTTATTGCAAGATTTGTGGGAAATGCTAATTTTCCACCATTGTCTGAAACATAGTTCTCTATTTTTTCAGTTACATCTAGCATAGATTGTTCTTCTTTGATTAGTTCTTTACCAAAGTATAAAGCATCATGAGCCAGTTTTCCAGCTTTTTTCCATTTTTCTAATTCTTCAATGCTCAAGTATATCCTCTAATGAGTCACCGTATAAAGCACCGATGCGGATAATTTTAGGCGTATTATTTGTCAAATCTATAATTGTAGATTCAATACCTGTTGGTTTCTCACCATCCAAGTAAATACAAGAATTACCAAATATTTTTCTTGCTTCATCAATATTCGGGGCAATCTTTTTACCGTGTAAATTTGCGCTAGTAGTAATTATTGGATTTTCTTTAACAAGTGATATAGATGTCTTATTATTCGGAATTCTTACAGCGATATTATCTTTTTTTGTAACTCCTTTTGCAAATGTTATCTTTGACTTTAAGATCAGTGTTACAGGCCCCGGAAGTAATTTTTCAATTAGATTAACATATCTTTTTTTGACTAAACAAAATTCGGTAATCCTTCTTTTATCATTTATTAAAATACTCACACCATTCTCTTTTTTACCCTTCATTTTGAATAATATGTCTACTGATTCTTGATTAAAAGGATCACATCCTATTCCCCAAACTGTATCAGTAGGATAAATGATTAAACTTCCATTTCTGAGTGCGTTTCTAGCTTCGCGAATAGAAGTCATCAGTACCTTGTAAAGTATATACTTTTAATATTTATCTTTGTTCAATTGGTTTAAACGTCCGATTGATTGGACCAACATACCTTGCACGTGGACGAATTAGGCGATTATTTCGGTATTGTTCTAAGACATGAGCAGTCCATCCTGCAACTCGAGACATTGCAAAGAGAGGAGTGAATAAATCAGTAGGAATATTTAATCCGTATAGTAAAGGAGCAGAATAAAAGTCAACATTGGTTATGATATTTTTCCTATCCTTAACTTGTTTTTCAATCTCCTCAGAAACGTTAAACAATTCCATATCACCTCTTTCTTCCCATAATTTTCGGGCCATTGATTTTAAATGCGATTTTCTTGCATCATCAACTTTGTAAACTCGGTGTCCAAAACCCATAATTTTTTGTTTTGTGCTTAGTGCATTTTCAATGTATTTAGAAGCATTATCTACACTGCCTACTTCAATTATCATTTCCATAGCTTTTTCATTTGCACCGCCGTGTAAAGGACCACTTAATGTGCCAACTGCTGAAGTGATTGCCGAGTGTAAGTTCGCAAGTGTGCCTGCAGTAACTCTTGCAGAAAAAGTTGATGCATTAAATCCATGATCTGCAAGTAATATCAGATACAAATCTAAGGCCTGAGTTTCAGTTTTAGAAGGCTCCTTGCCTGTTAGCATCCTAAGAAAATCTTCTGCATGACCCTTTTCAGGATCAGCATCGATGATTGGTAATTTTTTCCTTAATCTATCAATCATGGCTACAGCTGTAGCAATTTGTCCCACTAACCTCAATGCTTTAGGTGGTAAATCGTTAAGAGGAACATTTTTTTCATAATGCCCTAGTGCAGAAACTACAGTACGTAGTGTACTCATTGGAGATGTTTTGCCTTCCAACTCAACAATCATTTTCTTTATTTCATCAGGTAATACTCTTGCTTTTCCAATTCTCAACGTCATGTCTTTCAGACGTTCCTGATTTGGTAGCTCTATATCGTACAGTAAACAAATAATTTCTTCAAATGTAGTATTTAGTGACAAGTCATCAATATTGTATCCACAGTATCTTAAAATTCCTTTTTCCCCATTAACAGAACTTAGAGTTGTATCTGCAGCAACAATTCCTTCTAAACCCTTTGTCGGTTCTGGTATTGAATCTTTATTATCTTTTGGTAATGACACATTCTTCATTAAAGGGAGCAATATTTAGGGATTTGCCGAATTTATTTTTTTATAATCAGTTACCCTTATGCCGAGATCACCTTTGATTGCAGGTCTTTTCATTATAATTTTCATTTTTTCATTGAAGGCTTCTTCAAGATCTACATCCATCGCTATAGAGTGACCAAAAATGAGAATTAAAATATCAGCTAATTCTTCAGCCTTTTCTTTTTTAGATTTTCCTTTTGTAAAACATTCAGCCAACTCACCCAGCTCTTCGATGGTTAGAAGAATGCGATAAGACATATCATGCCCGTTATTTTCTTTACTAGCAAAATCATGTTTGTTATGGAACTCTTTCACTTTTTCGAGCATCTGAGTAAATGTTTGATTCATTTAATAGCAATAGAGTTGCCTTTTATTACTTTTTTAAAATATTTTTAGCTACAGAAATACAAGCCATAAAATCTTCAGCAGCTTCCCTCAGACTACCCATGTTTGTAGCCTTGACCTTTGCTTTCATAATATTATCTTCAACAATACTTTCAACCCAACCCTCATTTTCAGGATCGGTTGCTTTCTTGATTGATGTGGCAATTTTATTTGATTCAAACGGTATTTCAAAATTTATTTCACACTTTATACTTTTTTTCAAAACTTTTTGAATTCCGCTGCCATATTGTGCAGCTTTCTTTTTCCTATTGGCTATTTCACTAGGAAGACCTAGTTTTATCGCAGACTCCCTTAATTTTTCTTTACCTTTAAGACCTATATGTTCTTCTTGAGAATATAGTTTAGATGCTTCAATTACTTCTTTTGATAAATAGGGACATGACAATTCAAGCCCAAATATTTTGGTGATTTCTTTTTCTCTTTTTGGAATTATTTCTAGCAAATTCTTTGTTTCTTTATCTAAATTCGAATGGTTTTTAGTTTCCCGAAAGCGTGCGTATCCTCCAAACACTTCATCAGCTCCTTGTCCACACATTAATGTTGAATTTGTGGCATTTTTCGCAACCATCCAGAAAGGTAGCATAAATCCCACTTCAAATTGTGTTAGTTTGAGTTTTTTTTGTAAAATAGAAGCTTCAGAAAGAATATCTCCATCACTCATTTCTTTAATTGTTAAGTCTAAATTGATAAGCTTTGCAGCAGATTTGGCAGCTTCCAAATCATGTGAACTTCTTACACCTACTGCAATTAATTCAACGTTGGTGTATTTCTTTGCTAAAAAGGCAACAAGTGTTGAATCGATTCCTCCAGAAAAAGAGATGGTAATATTTTTTTCACATGCTTCCTTTACTGCATAATCTAGAGCGATACCAATCTTTGCAAGGTTTCTTTTGCTCACGATAATATACTAGTTTCAACAAGAGTTTCTAATTCTTTAAACGCTTTCTTTGCCTTTGCTTCACTTACGACATCAGTTATAATTGCAACACCTGACTCAAAAAGAATAAAACTAGCTAATGGGTCATCAACACGTACAATCAGACCTTGAAATCTCAAGGGGTCATATTCAGAACCAGGAATTGCATTTGAAATTAATTGTAAATCTATTTTTTTACCGAAATTCATCCTAGTTACCATATTTTCAATTTTTGTAGCTCTCTTTGTACTAATCTTAGGATCAATATCTCTAATTAAATTTTTTAATTTGGCAATTATTTCCTTCCCTTCTTGTAAAGAGGCAATTCCCGTGACCAATACTTTTCCATTGCCAAATAAGACGCCTGCAGCTTTCAAACGTTTGTGACCTATAAATTTCGGATTTGTCCGATCTAATTCTATAATTACTGAGGGATTGCCCGAACTAGAGTATCTTGCATTAGGTAATTCAGTTGCTAATTTAATTAATTCAACATCTTTCCCTAAGTGTGATGCGACAATGACATTTTCAGTTTCTAAGCTAGCCACGCTAAACATTTAGGCCGGGCAAGTTTAAGAGATTAATCCTTATGCAAATTCATCAAATGGATATGGGTCTGGTTTTATTCTACCAAGTACAATTTGAGTTTCAGGGACTGTAAGCAGAGGCATGGGCCATGTAGGGCCGTCTTCAATAGCTAGTCGTGGGCAAGCTGTAATTACTGCAGCATCAATTCCCATTCCTAGCAATTGTTCATGCGATTGGTGTATACTTCCAATCATTATAACTTCTTTTCCAGCATCTTCTAAAGATTTAGCCATTCTCTCAGCAAGTTCAATCCTCTTTTGACCGATTTGATTTGAGAAAAGTACAGCCCATCTTTTTGCATCTTTTGCAATAGATATTGCTGCGTATCTTTGTTTTAGGAAAGGCCTAGGGTCAGCTTCACTCACTTTGGCATTATGAGGGTCAACACATGCTACTCTTTTCCCAGTAGACAAAGCAACGGTTAGCGGATGAAATAATCCTGTACCTATGTACAAATATCCATCAACTTTCAGTCTTCTTGCAGATGAAGAATTACATCCCAACAGTTGGCCAGCTGCGGCTAATCTGGGTCCTCCCTTAGTCACACTTGCGTCAAAACCAATCTCTTCTAATTTCTCAGTGGCTTCATCTATCATGTGTAAATGCTGTGCAGTTGTTACAATACCAATTTTATTTGGTAACATTTCCTGTATTTCTTTTAAGCTATCTTTACTAAGATTAAGTTTACCAGTATGTTTTACAGGTACAAAATAAGTGGGTATTGCATAAAACTCAGAATGATATGGCATAGGCATATGTCCTAAATGTATAAGGGCATCAGCTCCAACTTCTTCTAAAGGTCTGTCAGCTAAATCACATGCACCATACGTTGGTTCTCCCCATAAAATAACATTTGCGCCAGTTAGTTCTTTGATTTTTTTAGTTATGGTGTGAGATTTCACTTTAAGTCCATCTGGGAGTTGAATACCTATTAATTTTTTGTCCTTCAATTTAGAACAAACTTCGTTTATTCCAGATTCCCAGTCAAATTTTATTTCAGACATTACTATATTCGGTCTTGTAAGCCTTAATATAATAATAATGTTAAGAATCTAAAGTAATTAAATTTAATTCTAGAAGTTGTTTTATGAATTTCTGAACCCTTTGATCAGCAGGTGCAACTTCTTCACCAAATTGTTTATCAAATTCAGAAATAATTTGAGCAATATTATTTTCGCCGTCACATTTTTCCCAAATAAAGGTTGTGAATTTGTCTAAAGGTCTCCTCATTTCTTTTGGTCCACCTATTTTATTTCTTATCCATTTCTCAATCTTTCCAAATTTCTTTGGGTAAATAATTACTACTTTTCCATCTTCATAAATGTGCCTTACATCATGATTTTCAACTTGGTTTGGTTTGAATCTAAGTAATTCTTTTTTCATAATTTCTCCATACCTATGATCATAATACCTAGAGTTGCAGCGCCTGCTACAGCGGCATATTTTACAGCTAATTCTTTACTTTCCCACACAAATCTAGACACCCATACTAGCCAGCCGCAAGATAATGCAATTAACAGGAGAATAGCAAATACAATTGTCCAAATATCCACAATCCTGTATTTCGGGGGTGTAATTAGTGGTAGCCCCGCCAGGATTCGAACCTGGGTCTCAAGATCCAGAGTCTCAAATGATGGACCACTACACTACGGGGCTTCACTAGTTTCATTTAATTTAGGTACATAAAAAAATGATGCCCTATTCAGTCATCATAAAAACCATCATCATCTTCGAATTCAAAATCATTCTTTTCAGAACTCTCCGTGAAGTCAATTTTATCTGGAAAATATCTTAAAATTACAACATCATCTAAATCTTGTACCCATCTGTATGGAATGATTACATTTGCTCCATCTTTTACCAAGTCTGGAGTTGTTCCAGTAACAAGCAAAGCTGAAATAATTCTTTGAGTAGTGTCTAAAAGTACATCATGGACTACACCTAATCGCATTCCTTTGCGAGTATAAACCGTCAATCCAGGCAGTCTCGAGGCTTCGTTTAACACAACCTTCTATAGAGCATTGATATAATTGGTTTGCGTCGTTTTTGTAAATTCTTAATAATAATAGATTATAAATAGGCCCTAAAATTAAAGTAGACTATATGGGTAGAGTAAGACCGACTTACATCAAACGTGTCGCTATTGAATTAGTAAGAAATTATTCGGATAGATTTAATGAAGATTTTGATCATAATAAATCAATTGTTGAAGAGTTAACCGACGTAGAAAGTTTGACTATGAGAAATAGAATTACGGGATATGTAACTCGTTTTAGGAAGCAAGGCCAAGTTTGAAACATTACGATGTTGTAGTAGCAGGTGCAGGACCTTCTGGAGCTACGGCAGCATATTATTTGGCTAAACAAGGTAAAAGTGTAGCATTTGTAGATCGAGCAAAATTTCCTAGAGAGAAGGCATGTGGTGGTGGTCTTTGTGTACACATTGAAGAATTTGATCACATAATTAATAATTGGGATGATTTCTTAGAGTCAAAATGCCAAAGAGGTATTGTTTATGGTCCTGAGTTTTTACCTGTAGATTATGTTAGTGAGAAACCTTTCTTCTATAATATCCGTAGGCTTCAATTTGATAATAAGCTGGTAGAATATGCTGTAGCTGAAGGCGCTACATTAATCGAAGGAGTTGCAGTCAAAGATTTTGAAGTTTTAGATGATAAAGTTGTTGTTAAGTTACGTAATGGTGAGGAACTTAGTGGAGAAGTTATTATTGGAGCTGGTGGTTCTTACGATTTAGTTTCCAAAAGAATTAGGGAAATAGAAAACATGCCTATGAATTGGAGAGATGAAGACATTGCCATGGCACTTTATTTTGAGGTTGATGTTGGCAGAGAATTTATGGATGAGGTTTATGGCGAAGAAAGAATTTCTATGGCTCATATAAAATATGATGGATTAGATGGGTATGGTTGGTCATTCTCAAAAGATACAGTTCTTAACGTGGGTATAGGTTGTCCAAGAAATATAATCAAGAAATTAAAGAAAGAGAAAAAAGGTTGGAGTGAAAGAAAATATTTACTAGACTATGTTGAAACTCTTAAAGAACAGGGTTGGTTCCCTAAACATATTGAAGTTGATAGGAAAATGATTTCAGGTGCAAATATACCTGTAGGCATGGGAATGAGTTGCACGGTTGGGGATAGAATGATGGTTGTAGGTGATGCAGGAGGTTTTGTTTCTCCATTATCAGGTGAAGGTCTTTACTATGCTTTAGATTCGGGTAGGTTAGCTGCAGAATCATTAGGAGTTTTATTTTCAGAAGGTAGTTTTCAGAAACAGGATTTAATGCATTATCATAGAGCTTGGAGTTCTAAGTGGGGAGATGATTTAGAATGGTTAAAAGTTGGCTGGCATTTATTGATGGTTATGCCAAATAGTCTAATCAAATATGCTGCCTTAGATGAGGAAACTAAAGAATTCTTTACACACATGTTTGTTGGTTCAATGCCAGCTTCCAAAATTAAAAATAAAGTTTTGGCTTTGATTGCTAAAGGAGTTTTGAAGCATGACGTTCTAAGTTTGATGGCTGGTAGAAAGGAAATCGTTCCAGATTTAGTAAACTAAGTTAATTTTTTTATGGAAAGGCTTTAAGAAGTAAGTTTCAGAGTGGTTGTTATGCAATCTGAAGAGGATTGGGATGATGGTGAAGACTGGGATGAGGATTATGATGATTCTGAATCTTCGTCACTTCTAGATATGGAATTGGCTACAAAGATGAAAATAGCTGGTGCCGTTGGAATTGCCTTGCTGATTATTTTATCATCAACGATATTCACAAATTTCGGATTTTACAGTGGAGCAGGTAGTATTTCAGTTCTAATAGATGTCAATGAAGGCAAAGATGCAAGCGATAACACTTTTACATTTAACATATTAGCAACATCTCCAGCGTTTGGTAGTTTGGCAAAAGAGGGTGATTATACTATAACTAATATTCCAAATTCAGTAGATTATTCAGGAGGTTCGGTATCTGCATTTTCCGGTTCTTTTAGTTTAAATGATGAAGGTAGAGGTTCTGTATCTATTGCTTATTCAGATTTATTTAAAATGAATGGTAAATACAATTTAGAAGTAGAATTAGGAAGCCAAAAGGCGACAGATTCAGTTATACTTAATAAATTTTCAGAAAGTGCAGTTGCAGATTTAGTTGAGTTTGATGGTAGTAAGCCTCTAGATCGAGATGATGGCGTTATTACTAACATGCATTTCTCCAGTGAAGTTATAGAAAACCCTGACTCTAATTTAGATACTCCTATCATTATCATTCCTTCAGTTACAGGTACAATTACAATATATTTTGCAGAGGAATTATTTGAAGAAGGTGAAGATGAAGATTACTGGGATTCAGATAATGACCGTCAACCTGAAATAGTAGAAACCATTCAATTTTCCTATTTTGAAGATCAAATGTCAATAGTTTATGAATCAGGAGCTTCGGAATCAGGTGATAATTTTAATCCATTCATTTTTGATACTTCGGAATTTTATGGTTCCAGTGGAGATTATGCAATAAATATTGAGTTTACTAATGATTTAGGTTCTGACATTTCATCTAAGCAAGGTCAAAGTAGTTGGAAATGGTTCCACATCTGTAACACTAGTTCAGATGGTACTTGTTCAGATTAGTTTTAATTCTATTATCTAAAATCTCTCATTTTAGTAACTAAGAACCAGAGATTCCAAATTCCATCTTCCCATGTGTTTAGCTTGACTTCTCCAACACGAGCATGAAAAGGTACGGGAATTTCTACAGCTCTTAAACCTCTTTTGAAAGCTTCAATCTTAAATTCCTCAGAAAGAGGCATTCCATCACTTGTCAAATTGACTTTTGATATGACTTCTTTCTTGAAAACCCACATTCCACTTTGTGAATCTTTTATATTAATACCATGAAAAAGATTAGTTCCAAATGTTAGTCCCCAGTTACCAATCTTATGAGTTACTGACATTGCATCAGAATCCATTCTGTCTAGCCTATTACATGTCACAAAGTCTAAATTATTGTTAATTAGAAATGCTAACACATGAGGAATTTTATCTGCAGGATAAGTAGTATCACCATCAATAGTGGC
>MIZB01000145.1_pt1 | contig 23350 bp, 20 predicted proteins | sample 888171 | NCBI WGS metagenome assembly MIZB01 (sample SAMN05440186, study PRJNA335308) | marine metagenome | isolation source: marine water
TGAATTCAACCAGATACTCATGATTTACCTCCTATGGCATTCACAGATTTTCTTGCCCCACTATCCATATCATCTGCAGTAATCAAGTCCAGACCAGATTCAGACAACATCTTCTTCCCTAAATCAACATTGGTTCCCGCTAATCTAACTATTAAGGGGACATCTAATTCAATTTCTTTTGCGGCAGTAATAATACCTTCAGCTATAAAATCACATCTCATAATTCCTCCAAAAATATTTACGAAAATAGCTTTTACCTCAGGATCAGATAGAATAATTCTGAATCCTTCAGAAACTTGGTCAGCTGTGGCTCCACCTCCGACGTCTAAGAAATTTGCAGGCTCACCCCCGTGTAATTTGATTATATCCATGGTCGACATAGCTAGACCAGCTCCATTTACCATACAGCCGATGTCTCCATCTAGTTTAATGTAGTTTAGTCCCGCTTTCGTTGCTTGAGATTCTAGTGGTTCTTCTTCATCCAAGTCTCTTAATTTCTCAATATCGGCATGTCTAAACAGAGCTGAACTGTCGAAATTTATCTTAGCATCGAGCGCAATTATATCGTCATCAGAAGTTACTACTAAAGGATTGATTTCAACAATTGAGCAATCAAGTTTCATAAATAATTCGTATAAGCTAATAATAAACTTACAACAGGAGCTAACCTGTTTACCTTCAAGACCCAATCCGAATGCAATTTTTCTTGCTTGCCAATTTCCGATTCCTGTTATTGGGTCCGCGTAAACCTTCAGAATTTTCTCAGGTTCTTTTATTGCAATTTCTTCGATCTCTACTCCACCTTCAATAGATGCCATCACAACAGGCAGATCTCGTTCTCTATCAAGTACGATTCCTAGGTAAAGCTCTTTTGCGATGTCACATCCTTCTTCAACGTAAACTTTCCTAACCATTACTCCGTCTGAGGTGGTTTGCGGAGTTACCAAGTTTGAACCTATCAATTTATCAGCAGCTTCATAAACTTCATCAGTAGTTTTACAAAGAATTATTCCGCCACCCTTGCCCCTACCTCCTGCATGCACTTGGGCCTTTACAACCCAAATATTTCCTCCGAGAGTTTTACACGCATTTGCTGCTTCACTAGCATTTGTTGCAACGACACCTTCCAAAGTTTTTACATTGTAATTTTTAAAAAGCTGTTTTGCTTGATACTCATGAATGTTCATATTTATTACACACAGATTGGGGTTTAATACTCTAAGCCACAATATTTGCTATGTAAACATTTAAATAGAACTCAATCTGGCGCCAATAGTAGGTTAATTATGGCAAAGAAAAATCCAGCACATATGTTTCGTGGAAAGAAGAGAGCATACACACGGAAGGAATACATTGGAGGAGTTCCCGCTAGTCGTATTACTCAATTTGACGTTGGAGATAAAATAGCAGATTTTTCAGTCGAAGTTACGCTTTCAGCTAAAGAGGAATGTCTCGTAAGGCATAATGCGTTAGAGTCTGCAAGGGTTACGGCTAACCGTTACATTCAAACACATGCAGGTAGAGATGGTTATCACTTGAAGGTACGAACTTATCCTCATCACGTATTGAGGCATAATAAAATTGCTCAGGGTGCAGGTGCAGATCGTGTTTCTATGGGTATGCGCAAATCATTTGGTAGAACTGTAGGTACTGCAGCTCGAGTTAAATCCGGTCAAAAACTGATTACACTCAGGACCTCAGATGCGTTTGTGTCAGAAGCTAAAGAAGCATTACGTAAATCTTCTCACAAGCTTCCAACACCATGTAATATCGTGGTAAATCAAAAATAATGGCTGAATTAGTCAAGAAATTAAAATTACCCAAGCCAGATGGCTTTCTTTATTTTGTAGAGGATGATTGTTCAGTTTGGAAGCATAAGGGTGGACATAAGGAATTGATTTCCGAGGGTTCAAATGAGAGAGAGAAGGGCTATCTTTATTTTATTGATGTTAACGGAGATTTAGCAAGAAGGGTTAATCCTCAAGAAAGAGACGTTGAAACTAAAGAATTATTTAAACCAGGAACACAAACCGTAAAATAAGTTACCAGAATTTCCACCATGATCTTTTATTTCTCACAGTTTCATTTTTCATCTTCTTAGCAAGCTCAGGATTTCCTTCTGACATTGCTTTCATTACTGCCATATCTAAACTACGATATGCTATTTTCCCAGCAGGATTAATATTCATTATTTTTTCAAGAATTTGAGTAGGAATTTCACTAACTAACCTAAGTCTGTCTTGGTCAAACTCAATACTTGCTGAAGCCTCAACGCTTTCACCTGTTGCGCTTGATAAAAGACTAGAAAGATCAGTTCCATTATCCTTTTCCTTTTCTCTAAACCAAACAGTAAAACCCGATAGAAAAACATATTCACTAATAATCCATTCTGATAAGTTTTTAATTTCAAAATCACGCTTAATCCTTCCGTTTTCTTCCCAATATTTAGTTACATGCTTGAGGAATTTATCATCTATAGTTTCTTTCAAAATTTGAGATTCAGAATCACTTATTTTAATCTGATTACCTATCTCCTCACATATCCAATCAATTTTACAAGTAATATGAAGTTCTTTATTAGTTTCTTTTTCAAAATATTTATTAAATTTGGGAATGGAAATAAGGGTAGAAATTTTATCTGCAGTCAAACCACTTTTCTTAATGCACTCCTCGATAGTTGACTTAGTATCCAATATTGATAGGAATAGAATTCCTACACTTTTTTCATCATCATTAATCATTAATCACTCTTGTTCCTTTAGGTATCCCGTTCACACAATCATCGAGATTATCTAGACCACTTATCCAACATTCACTGTAATTTGAAATTTCAAGGGCACATTTAATTTTGTTAAGCAGACCCCCTGTAACGTCAGGCCTGTCTCCTTCATTGTGTATAGATACATTATTTACAAACTTTGAGTTGATTTTGTTATGTATTTCAATTACATCTGCATCCAAACTTCCCTTAACTACGCCTGGATAGTCCATTACAAAAAAAGTCCTTTTAGGTTTGTATAATTCAGCTAATGTCAGTAATAAAGTATCTCCACTCAGTATTCCTACGTTGTTTTCTTTTGTATCGACAATATCACCAAATGTTACAGCTATCTTTCCGATGGAAATTATTTCATCGAATTTTCCTTTAGGAAAATCTACAGGTTCATTTTCACGATTTATCTTCATGGATATTGAAGGTATAATACTTTCACAATCAAGCCCTGCTTCAGCTATTGATTTGCATAATAGTTGATTTAATTCTCTCATTTGTTTTTTAGCTTTTATGATGGCTTCTAATTGTTCATCCGTTCCATCTAAACCGTTGCTAATTTTATATTTTTTAGCAAGGGGATGGGCATAGGATCCAGCGCCATGTACGATAATAATTTTTTTGTTAGATTTTGAAATAATTTCAGCTATTCTAGTAATATTTTCTCTACGGCATTTGGGAGTCTGACTTTTCTTATTAGTAATAACTGAACCTCCCAATTTCATCAATATCAGATCATCTGCCATGACATTCTATAGCTTGGCACACAAAAAGGTACAGTGCGTAATTATATAGGGAATTTTGTAGCAGTTGTGGATAACAAAATCAAACTTGCTCTACTAGGTGCATTTTGCTATAATTTGACTCAAGGCCTTTCTTTTACTTTAATTCGTCTTCAAGCAAATTTTTTGGGCGATTTCCGTACGTTGGGATTAGTCGTAGGTTTACCTAATTTTGCCTTGGTTGCAGGTTCAGCTTTCTGGGGATATGTTGCTGATAAATGGAGAAGTAGAAAAAATGTAGTTGTTCTTTGTTCTATTGTGACAGCTTTGTTGTATCTTCCTTTACCCTGGTTAGGTCCATTAGAATTAGTATTAGTACGTACAATTCAATCATTTTTTCTCGGTGGTATGGTTCAAATTGCTACAATGTTTTCAGAATTAGATTCATCAGCTAGAGGTTCGTTTATGGGGCGGCTAGAAGCTGTACTGGGATTGGGATGGGGTGTAGGTGCATTTGCAGGTGCATATCTCGTAAGTGAAGACGACTATGGTCTCGGCAGTGGTCCTGTAGTATTTTCCTTTTTCTTCACAGCTTTTTTGGGATTAATCTCGGTAATTGGTTACATGTCTTCCACTGAAAAGAAAAGAGAAATTTTGAAGGCCAAAGATGATTTTTTCTTTTATTTTAAAAGATTATCTCGATTGTTTATTATTACGTTTATTTTATTTATGGGTTATATATTTTTCCTAACCATATCACCAGTTTATTTGACAGACATTGCAGGGTCTAGCAACAGAATGGGATGGATTGTTTTGTGTAGTGGTCTTATACATGCAATAACTGCCCCTTACGCAGGAAATTTAATTGATAAATATCCAAGGGAGACAGCTATTCGTATAGCATCAGCATTTGTAATTTTCTCAATGTTAGCTTATTCTTTCACAGTAAATCTCTATGCTATAACCTTAGTATTCACAATTCCCATTTACATGACTTTCTTTCTCGGAGCTAGGACTATTGTTGCCGATACGGTACCTTATGATTTAAGAGCAAGAATGATGGGTTTACTTAGCTCTTTTAGCCTACTTGGCAGCGGGCTTGGAAGTTTAATTGTAGGGGAACTATTGCTTAATTATGATGAGCAGCAAGTATTTCTTTTTGGAGCTTTAATTGCTTCAATTGCTTTTATTTTATCACTAAAGGATTTTTCTCATTTGAAAAACTAATGCTTATTTTCTTTTCTTTAAGATAATTAATGATATAATCAAAGTAATCTTGATTTGACCCCAATTGTTCAGGAGGAATAACTCCTGTATTTTTCAGTCCTTTTTCTAAAACAAGATTGGCGATAGCACAAGCAGTTAATCCGGTTGTTCTTGACATGCTACTCCATCCATTTCTCCATTCATCATAAACAACGCAAGAAATTTCTCTAGAGTCCATAGTTTTAGCTGTAATTATTAAAAGTGTGAATTCTTTGTCTGTTTCGGCTAATTCCCATTCCTTGAACAATTTCTTAGTGGTAAATTCCTTTTGATTAACCGTCTTTCCGTTGTGAGATATTGTAATATTATCTAGTTTACCGCTATTAATCAGCTCTGAAACCATATTAGAATGTCCAGGATATCTAATTGTATATTCCAGTAGAGTTGGTATGTCATTCGTTAGTTTGGAATTTAGTAAAGTTCTTAGGCCATCAGTTAAAAATGCTTCTAATTTCCCAATTTCCTCTACTTCAAAGTTAATTTTTCCAGTGAGAGCTTTTACAGTTTTAATTTGACCATTTTCTTTAATTCTTGCGGGCCTTGTATATTCCTCAATTACATCAATTGGTGAAAAAGGAGCTTTATAATTCCAAGGGGGGTTTTTTTCTTTTGGCAATCCACCAACCATTATTTTTATTTCATCTATATCGTAATTAGAAATTAGATTTCCTACAATTATGTTGCTTAATCCAGGGGCAACTCCAGCATCAGGATATAGCGCTGTATTAGCCTTATTAGCATAATCTTCCAAATCGTAACAGTCTTCAGGCATAAATGAAATGTCTACACATGTTTTTTCTTTTAGTATTTTTTTGGAAGTATCAAACCCCATAAAACCTGGAACGCAATTAACAATTAGATCGGCATTTAAATCTGCCAGAAAATCTTCTTTAACGATGTCAATTCTGTTTGTAATTATTTTAGGATCGTATTTATTTAATAAAATCAAATTGTCTGAATTATTATCAATGGCATAAACTTGATGATCCCTAGATAATTCAACTGCAATCAATCTTCCTACCATTCCAGTTCCTATTACTGCAATGTTCATTAAACTTTTAATTTTTCTCTAGAGACTCTTACACCATTAGGTGTCGCTAGTATCCATTTTTGACTCACACCAACTAAATCTCCATCAATATCTGCAATAGCTCTCTCTAATTCGGCTAAAACCTTGTGTAAAGTCTCTTGGTCTGAGGTTAATGGCGTAAAATCAATTAGAACTATGTTGCCATCATGTAGTTCTGAAGTTATTCGATTAACTTGGTCTCTTTTACTAAGCAAAATGGTATGAACTATCATTGATGCTTTTTCACCGTAATCTTCGGCTTTATCAGCACTCCAACTTCTTAAATCAAAAAACTGTTCATCAGGAATCCGTCTCATTTGTGGTGGTGCTGCACTCATGTATTCTCATTCAATGTATGTTAATTAGGTTTGCTACGGTTGAATGAAACAATAATGCACATGACAACAATACAGGATAATAATGATAAGCTTGGTAAGAATCCACTCTTTCTTTCAGATTCGAAAACTTGCTCCTTAGTATACTCATTGTTTTCTTTATTAATTTCACCGTCATTAACATAAGCTTTGACATTAAACTCATGGTAATTGCCTGTAGCTGTCCACTCGAACTTGAAACTCTCGCTACTCTCAGGCTCTATACTGAATGAGGAGGTGTGTACTAGTTCAGAGTCTATGAAAAGTTCGTAGTAACCTGTAGCAGTATATCCGTTGTAGTTTGTACTATTGTACGTCTCATTGTAATTAGTTAAAATAGTTTCAATTTGATGTTTCGCTCCCTTCTCTTTTGAGCCACTTATCTTGATGTCGCTAATGAATATATCAGCCCAGCCTATGACGTTAACAGAATTTATACTTTCATTTTTATTCCCACTTTCATCAATTAAAGAATATTCTAAGATAATCTCTCCAGCGTATTCAACTTCAAATATTAAATTGAAGTTAGCACCTTGATTAATGTATTCAAATTCAGCTCTTTCATTATCTTTATTATCTATTATTTTAATTTTAAGATATTCAATATTGGCATCAGTTTCGACGTCGAATGCATTTAAATAAATTTCAAAGTCTTCTCCAACTCGAGGAGTTGTAGGACTGGTTTGCAAAACTCCGGTTGGTTTTGAGTTAAGATAGATTTCAGATTCATAATATGCAATGCCCACTGGCTCTTGTTCAACTGTTAGGTTCATAACATGATACCCTCCAGAGTCGATAAATGTTGAAATTATAGCATTATTGCTATCTAAAATATTTCCATCCAGTTTCCATACATAATTCAAGCCTAATCCAGTAGACTTACTGCCATTGAAGCCAATCCACGTATCTTCGTTAATGTCACTGTCAAACTCAAAGTAAGAAGTTGGTTTGTCGTACACAGTTACATCTAGTTCAATATCATTTGTCCACAAATTACTTTCTGAATCTCTGGCACTAGCAATTAGCTTGTAATCTCCGCGTTCATTAAATTTGATAGTTTTGGATAAGTTCACATTTACTTCGTCAGAAAGTAAGATCAGATTAGATGAACTGACTTGGTATATTTTCCATTCGTAAAGATTTACTTCCCCGAAAGTAGATGTGATTATTTCAGCATCTTGGTTAACAACAAGATTGATTTCTTCATAATTTAAGTTAAGGATAGGTAAATTTGTTCCAGTCAAAATAAACGTTTCAGTTGTGTTTGCTCCCCTTGGATCACTTACAGTTAATTCTATGTTATGTTCACCTTCTACAAACAAAAGATCTAAATGTTGTCCATAGTAAGTTGCTGAGTCATACTGCCACTGATATGTAAGTACTGTATTGTCGTTATCTAATGATACACCACCATCAATACGTACTTCTCTATTTGTAGGAATTATCCATTGATTTTCTCCTGATATAATTCCTTCCTCAATAACTATATCTGGATTTGGTGGTGAATTATTAACAAAAATTATGATAGTTGATGAGTTTACTCCATTTTGGTCATCAGTCAAGGTTAGTGTTACATTGTAGTATCCAGGAAATGAATAATAATGGCTAGGACTGACTTCATTTGATGTATTTCCATCGCCAAATAACCAAAGCCATTCTTCGATTTCTCCATCAGCGTCAGTAGATGAATCAATGAATTCAAACAATGTTAGTGTGTTACCATCATTCGGATTTACATCAAAGGATATTTCGGGCAATGAATTAATAACTTCAATAGTGTAATATGTAGTGCTAATATCATTCAGATTATCTATTAATTTCAAAGATACATTGAATATGCCTGAATCACTGTAAGTATGTTCTTTCATGATTTGGTTGGAGGTTCTTCCGTCGTCAAAATTCCAATAATAAAAATCAATTTCACCATCTAAATCATATGAATTAGAGGCATCAAATGTTATACTTTCACCAAGCATAATTACTGTTTTTGAAATGCTGATACTAGCAACAGGTGGTTTGTTAACAAATATGTTGAGTATGTATGTATCCTCAAGTCCATTATTATCTCTAACAGTTAGTGTTACATTGTATTCACCGTTTTCAGTAAATATGTGAACTGGGTTGTCAGTATAGTTGTATTTACCATCTCCAAAATTCCAAGTATAATTTACTATCTGACCGTCTTCATCCCATGACTCATTTCCATAGAATTGTAAGGCCTCCCCCTCGGCTACTACAGCCTCATCAGCGTCTGCAATGGCATGTGGTTTTGATAGAAAACTAATATCTACAACAATATTATCACCATCTACTTCTATATTATCTATTTTCCAACCGGATTCAGATCCATTGTATGCTAGAGAATTAGGATATGTATCTTTAGTAAATGATCCGGACCTGTAAGGGTCACCGCTGTCTCCTCTATTTGCTCCCGAGTCCAAATCATCATCACCATCTGCTTCCTCTAGATCCATTCCCTTATGATCTTCATCGTTGTTAACAGTATTTGAGCTCCATTTGGAAAACATTACTTCTTCGTCAATGTGCCAGATTAAAAGTCCCTCACCTGGTAAATATGTATCATATTTTGTTTGCTGCCTATTTTCTAGTAAAAAATATTGTTCTGAGTCTGTCCAGTTACCTGGTATTGGCAGTTTGTAAATTTTACCGCCTTCTGAAACCGGTTCGATGACAAGATTAGCAATATCGCCTTGAACAAGTATTGGCTCATCCCAACCCAACCAATATCGTGAATAGGCACTAAAGTACACAGGTGTTTCACCATTGTTTCCCCAAGATCCAGCTGCCATCACAGCCCAATTACCCACGCCCTCTGAACTTCCGTCAGTGTCATAGTAATCTGGCAGGCCTAGTTCATGACCAAATTCATGGCACCAAACTCCTAGGGGATTTTTTTCTCCATTTGATAACTGATATTCTGGAACTTGACTTATTCCGTCTACAAAGTGATCATTACCGTTTTCATCTTCGTCATCAGTACTAATTGTTAAAGTCGGCCAATGCGCTGACCAAATGTCATTACTGTTTCCAGATGATTCTCCTCCTGGGCCAGAGTGTATTGCTACTACTGCATCATAATCAGGATAATAAATATCATCATCAGCAATCTCCACACTATCTCTAACAAAGCTAGAACCGCTAGAATAATCAGCAGCGTCTCCGTCCAGAGTATATGGGCCATAAACATTACCTTCAATATTTAGAGCACCTTTAGAAACTTCATCAAAATAATCCCACATTGAATTAGTGTTTGCAAATGCGGTGTCTTCAAAATAATCCTGATCATATTCTTCCTGAAAATCTTGATCTTCAAATCCAGCCATTATGAAAGCTACGCTTATGTTTCCGCTTGTAGGAGCTGCACTTGCTGAGTTAACTGCCAGTATGGCTAAAAATAATAATCCGATTACCGATAAATATCTTGCACTCACATTTAGGTAATTAATAGCTTAGATATTAAACTTCAGTTTGACACAAAGCCTAGAGGGTCTGAGATAATGTTATCTCTTGACTCATGCGAAATCTTAACAGGTTTGTCTCCAAAAAATACTTCACTATTATTTCTCATCGTATCAAGAGTAGCTACTCCCATTGCAAAGTTAACTGCAGCTCCAGCACGGAAACCGGCATATTCATCAGGTATTGAGTTGAGATATGCCTTGACAGGCTCAATATGTTTACATGCATTGTCTAGCATGTAATCTAGTATTTCCATTGATTTTTCTTTGTTAGCTTCATCAAGCAATTTCTCAGGCATAACTTGGTATTTTTCAAATAGGAAACCTGGCCAGAATATTTTTTCATTGTCCAGAATATCCTCCCTGAAATCTCTAATAATATTGACTTTTTGAAGGAATAGTCCAAAATCTCTTTCATTCTCTTTAAGTATTGATGAATTTTCTTCGGATAAATCTTTTGATCTTTTCCTTATGAGTTCAGTTAAAAATCCTGATGGAGTACCTGCAACATAGTAACAATATTCATCTAAATCATCGAAGGAATAAACTTCTTGTTTCAGAAATTTTTGCATTCCAAAATTCATTTCTTTAAGCCATCTAACCATACATTCTTTTGTGGCTTCATCAAAACTACTGTGGACTGCCAAGACACTTTTCATATTTTTGACCAAATCTCTATATTTTGGATTTTGGACCATTTCATCAGCAGAACCGGTTAAAATGTCAATCTTTTCTTTTGTGCTTTCAGAGTTAGGATTTTCTAAAATTTCCATTAACATATTCATAGCTTCGATTCTTTCTTCTAATGTTATTTCTCTTCTTCCGATATCATCTTCAAAGGTGTCCAAAATTCTAGCTTCTAGGTAGCCTACCATTATTGGACCAAGAATGTTTTCTTCAACTAACGGGATTGTTAAAGCAAATGATCTAGAGACAGACTGTAATGCCCCTTTACAGTATTCCATACTATCTTGTAAAAGCTCTCCAGTTTTGCTTTTGACTGCTCCGTATAGTGATGGCATGTTTACCTTTTTGGGACTTCGTAACTTGCCGAAGCGTATTTAAAATTAGGTTTTTTGGAAGTTTAATGAAACCACTGTCGGAACTGAAAGAAAAATATTTGAGAAAAATTAAAATTTTATTGTTCGATTTAGATGGGACATTTATAAGTAATGATAGCCTTAAATCTTCAACGTATAGATATTTAGAAAAGTTGAGAGATAATAAGATCAAAACAGTGGTTGTAACAGGTAGACCTGCAGGTTGGTGCGACCTAATCGCCAGATGGTGGCCAGTTAATTCAGTAATTGGCGAAAATGGCGCTCTGTCTTACTCAATGCTAAATGGAAAGATGAATAGACAATTTTATGATGATGCAGTCAGTTTAGAGAAATCTAAAGAACTTTTAGATTCTCTTCTGAATGAGATTAAGGCAAAGTTTGGAGAGATTTACTTAGCTGCCGATCAACCCTTCAGGCAGTGGGATTTAGCTTTAGATATATCTGAAGAGAATAGTCTGCCTCCGAATAAAGTCCGAGAAATCTATGATTTTTGCATAAGTAGAGGTGCTAATGCAGCTATCTCCAATATACATCTGAATGTTTGGTATGGTGAATACACAAAGTGCGATATGGCCTTAAAAATTCTGGATAATTGGAATGTAAAGATTGATGAATGTGTGTATGTAGGTGATTCACCAAATGATTCACCAATGTTTAAAAAATTTCCAATTTCAGTTGGTGTCAAATCAGTTTTAGATTATTCGGATTTTATGAAAGATTACCCCTCATATGTGACTGAGAGAGATGGCAATCAAGGCTTTGAAGATTTAGTAGATTCTATTCTTTCGACCAAGTAATTCCCTTTTGATTTTGATAATTTCCGCTTCTATCTGAGTACAATTCATCAGCAGGAGTAGAAAGTTTTTCAAAAACAATTTGTGCAAATGTATTGCCAATCTCAATATTTACTTCATCTTCACTAGAATTTAGTCCTAGAAGAGTTAAGTTACCTTTGAAACCAGAATCTATCTTTCCAAAGCTGCAAATGAGTCCTTTCCTAGCCCAACTTGTCCTTAGCCATAATTGCGCACAGTGATTCTGTCCACAAGATATAATTTCTTTTGTTGAAATTGCAAATCTATGGTTAGGAGGAATTCTGAGTTTCCCTTTGGATGTTTTTTCTCCATTAGGTATTTCAATCTCACTGACTGTTAAATCATATCCGTTTGGAGTGAGATTTGTCTCCTTAAATGGTTCAATAATAATTTCTTTATTTGCAATTAATTTGATAATACTTTTATCGGATAGTACAGTCATTTATTTTCTTATTTCAGCTAATAGTTTTTCAGCTATGTCAGCCCTTACTTTTCCAGATTGCTTTAGTTTTTCAGCTAGGATATCAATTTCATTTCCTTCAGCACCAGCCTGTACTGCTAAGTTTCTTGCGTGTAATCCCATGTGTCCTCTCTGAATTCCTTCTGACGCAAGAGCCCTAAGTGCACCTAAGTTTTGACATAATCCTACTGCACAGATTACCTGAGATAGCTCTGCTGCACCTCCAGGAATCTTAACATCTAATATTTTAACGCAAGTTTTGGCCGTTGGATGTGTAGCTGTAGCTCCTCCAACTAGCCCAATAGCCATAGGAATTTCGATTGTTCCTTTTAAGTCTCCATCATCTGTTTTTTCCCAATCAGTAAAAGAGGAATGCCCTTCTTTCCAATTAGAATATGTATGTGCACCAGCCTCGATGGCTCTCCAATCATTTCCGGTAGCAATTACAACAGGATCTATTCCATTCATTATACCTTTATTGTGAGTAGCTACACGGAATGGATCAGCGCAAGCAAACGCAAAAGCTTCTATAATTCCATCAACAATTTCTTCTCCGCCTAAAAATTCAGCTGGCCAAATTGCAGTAGCCTTAGTCTTGCGGTATATTGCTAGGTTTGAAATAATTCGCAAGTAAACTCTTCCACCAGTTATGGTTTCTAACCTTGGAGCAACAGCTTCAGCCATTGTATTCACCGCATTAGCACCCATTGCATCTCTACAATCAACTAACAAATGTGTTATCACCATAGGTCCGGTTTGTGAATCTAAAACTCTTACTTCAATTCCCTTGCATCCTCCACCGAATTTTACTAAGATAGGGTCTTGTTCGTTTGCAAGTTTAACGATTTCATCTTTTTTATTTAATATATCTTCTTTTGCCTTGAAAGGATCTTTTAGATTTACAAGTTGAATTTGGCCTATCATCACAGGTTCATCAGAACTTGCAGATATTCCTCCCATTTTACGTGCACCTTTTGCCATATGTGTAGCAGCAGCTACAACGGATGGTTCTTCAACTGCCATCGGAACGATGTAGTCTTTATCATTAATTTGAAAATTTGGAGCAAAACCTAGAGGAAGTGGAAATGTACCGACTACGTTTTCAATCATTCGATTTGCAGTTTCCTTTCCAAGAGCTCCGTATCCGCTAATTGTTTTCATTTCGTCTTCAGTTAAGTTTGCAAAATTCTTAACAAAATCTAATCTTTCAGATGGGTCTTTTTTGTAAAAACCTGGAGCTTCTGAGCTTTTTGTCATGTACGGTTAAAGGAGTACAAATTAAAGATAACTGGTTCTAAAGTGGTGAATCTCCGATTAATCCACAATGCGGGCACATAATTTCATTTCCATCTTCGCCGTCGTTCACATTTTCAAATTCACTTTGACATCCCCCAACGCACACAAAAACAGTCGTACGCGAAAACTGGCTTCCTTGAACAACACTAAAGGTAGGTTTATCCTCTTCAGCAGAATTAATTTGTTCTTCATTTAGTAATTCAACAGGAACAAGAATATTTGAATTATTTACATCAATTGCAACTTCTTCTTTTTTATTTCTGAAAGCATAAGCAGCTGAGGCAATAGCAGTTAAAACTAGAAGACTTGTAGCAATTATGTAATTGTTAATTACTGTAGAACTACTGCCATCACTTGTAGCACTGTTAATGTTTTCAAATTCGATAAATATTTCAAGTAATTCGCCTTCCATGTCAGCATTCTGATACCCCATTCGATCGACAGAAATAATTCTGTAATAATGAAATCCTCCACTGAGATTGGAAATCTCATAAACCATCTTATTTTTTGTGTAGTTAATATTCTCTAATATTTCCCATGGTCTCGAGAAATTGTCTCTACTCTCAATTATGTAAGAAACTGCATCATCTGCTTCATTCCACTCAATAGTCAGATTATTTTCGTTGTCGATTTGGTATTCTACGTTTTGAACAGCCATTGGAGGATTGTTATCGATCGTAGTCACCAAGTCATAACCTGAGTAAGTTATAGATATAGATGAGTTTACAGGTGGTAGGTAGCCAACATCCCCATTTCCAAATACTAGTTTACCTTCTTCATAATCAATCCAATATTGATTTGCTTTCATTCCAGATAAATCATTACCATTGTATTCTTGGAGAATCTTATCGTAGATTCCGTTTGAATTTTCGTCTACAGTAATTTCAACATTTTTTATCTTACCAGTCATTACAGGTTTGAGGGGTATAGTTGGAAGTAAAATTTCTTTCGTACTATTATCTTCATAATTGAATATAAACTCAAATTCCTCTCTAGGGTAATTGTTTCCGGCGTAATCTTCAGGGTTTATTCTAAAATAATAAGTATAACCGTCAACAAGATTTCTGATTATGAACTCCTCATTCAACCATTCCTCGTCGAACGACTTCCATTCTAAGATATCTTCGTTATTCTCGTCTAGTCTGGCAAACTCAATATCCAGTGAAGATAAATTTTCGGACCTTTCTTTTATTGATAGTGTTAAATCTCCTGTATCTCTTAAAATATTAATCTGATTTAAGCTTACTAAAGGCTTCATTCTATCAAATGTTATAGTTATGTCAGGAACTGCTTTGACCTCTTTATTACCCGAATAGTCAATACTCCTAGACCTGATTTGGTATGTTCCATCAGATTCAGGCTCGAACCAATATTCACCTATTCCTGTAAATAGCCCATAGTTTTCCCAAGAAGTCTCATCTATTTTTTTATATTCTATTAGATATCCTTGAATGTCTGAAGTTTCATTTTCTTTCCAATTAATCGTTACCCCATCTAGGTTTGTGTATTGAATGTCTCCTTCGCTTAGCCAAAGTTCTGATCTAGGTAGATCCATATCAATTTTAACTTCTGTATCATACGTTCCCTTTATTTCTTTATTTCCGTAAACGTCGATACCTATGGTTCTAAATCGATAAATCTTTCCATTTTCTGCTGAAAAATTCGTAGCGAATATTGTATCGTAATAACCGTAAAGCATCCAATCTCCTAATGCACTTCCATCTTTCATTTGATAGTACAAGTAAAATCCTTCGAGATCACCATCATCAGATATTTCTTTCCACGTTAAAGGTATACTTGTTGAATTTTTGTAGAATCCATTTTCATTTACTTTAGTTGTAGGTGCAGTTGTATCTACGAATATTGGTACGTTGTATGTAGCATCTTCGTAATTCCATAGGTTAGCTTGCGGAAATGTAACTATTATTTCTTGGTCAAACCACTGTGTATTTTGCGGATTTCCAATTACACTTGCAATTACATTATCCCCCTCCGAAAGATAATTAGTGAAAACTTGTACTTCATCATTCCAGTACTCTGCACCATGCCCATTACCTTCATCCATGTCCCCGAAAACAAATATTCCATTGATGTAGTGGTCGCCGAAATTGTTGCTGGCAACATTAATGTTCATTATGCCATTTTTATAAATTCCAATATCACTTATGTTCAAAATATACCTAAAGTAGGCGTAATTATCTTCATCCCATAAAGTTCTGTAATTCACTCCGTCAACAGAATTATCTCCAAAAGGTGTACTAGCATTTGACCAATTGGTATCATTAAATCCAAGAGTAGTCCAGTTGGCATTACCATACAATTCTTCATAGCCATCGGATTCTATCCATTTCCAGGCAACTTCAGTATTTATTCCGTTATTAACTAGGTATTCGCTTATTGTATAATCGTGCTGAGTCTTTACTTGAAATGAAATATTATGAAAACCATCTTCAATTGATAACGGCAATTGTGCACTTATGGTAACGTTCTTCGATTCTCCAGGATTAAGAATGAAATTGTTAGGGCTAAATGTTAGTTGAGAATTAATTTCTCCATTAGATGGAATTAGAGTAACATTGTCTGTTAATCCACCATTGTTTGTGATACTAATTATTTTCACTAAATTTCGACTTTGATTTACATATTGTAAATTATTTTCAATCTCAGTTTTTAGCCGGTAAATTTTTGTTGTAATATTCAGAGTTAAATTATTATTTGATGAATTTCCGTCACTGCAGTTGCATGAAATATATAAATTGAGACTATTTTCACCAATATAACTTGGAGTCCACGTGAAGAAAATTAAATCTTCAAAATTAGGCTCCGTTGTAGACAATATTGTGGAACTGACAGTGCTTTCATTAGTGAAAGATTCAATGATTACTTCTTCTGCGCTTACATTGCCTTTATTTCCTCCTTTCACGGCAACAGTAACAGTATCGCCAAAGATAATTGAATCATTAGTAGGTTGGAAGACACTGGCAGTTATTTGAAGATCAACCCATTGTCTATTGTTATTTCCCCAAGTACCTTGCCCGGTGTCTCTGGCATAAACAGCTAATACGTTTTGGCCCATTTCAAAGGATGACGCACTTATTTCTTCAGTTCCATCGTCATTCCAGTATTCTTGTGCATGGTTATTGTCTCCTCTTTCTTCATAGATTATGTTTCCGTTTAGATATGGTGTACAGTAGTTTGCAAAAGCCACATCAATTTGTGCAGATGTTACGATTCCACTCAATTGGAATTTATGACGGACTAATATGACATCATCTTCATAAGGAGAATTTCCCTGAGTATTCCAAATTAAATTTGGTTCAACCCCACTGACTGATCTATCGCCGAAAGGAGCTGCACCAAAACTCCATGAAGAATCATTAAAGTCAGATTCAAACCAGTTTGTGGGTGCTTGTGAATAGTCATCTAAAATCAAATATTTGTAAAATGTAGCATTATCTCTCCCACTTAGAACTATTGTGGAGCTCTCCTCTGACCCTTTAGAGTATATGACATTTTCAATATAAGGGTCTTCCTGAGCTTCAGAAGTTGGCATGTAAAATGTAATTGCTAAGGCTAAAATCGCCAAAACAACAAAGTTTTTTTTCCATTTCACGTCTCGAATCATGTACATATCTATAATAAAGGTTTGATATTTACATGAGAAGAACTATTTATTATCACCTCTTTAATGCATAATAGTTACTGTGTCCGATGACAAAAAAGATTCAGGGTTTAGAGGTCGCATAGACCGTTTCTTTGATAAGCAGGCGAAAGAGCAACAAAATTTACTTCAAGGTAAAGTAGGTGGTACATCTATTAAAGATTCCTGGGATGAAGTTAAAACTAAAGTAAGTGGCAAGAAACCATCAGGTGTTAAACCTAAGGCTCATAAAGTTAAAGAATCCAAAGGCTCCATAACTAAGTCTAAGGCCAAGGAAGTAGAGATAAGTCCCTTAGCAAGAAGTTTCATCAGAGTTACTACAGATTATCCTCCAATTACTATTGGAATTATGACAGTTATTACATTGTTCATGTTAATTGGAATCGGAAAAATGAATATTAACGGAGCGATGGAAGTCTACCTCCCTAAAGGATCTGTTGAAGAAGAGTTACTTTTAGAAGTTCGAGAGGATTATTCTACTGACATTATTGTGATTTATGTGGAAACAGATAACGCATATGATGTTTCTAATAAGGCAAATATCACAAATCGTCAGGTATTACTTGAGCTAGATTACATTGAGAGAACAGTTGATGAAAACGGACAGACCGAGAAAGGTGGAGCTGGAGTAGTTCCTTCTGATGGTGGTGTTACAGATAATGTTGTTTGGTCGTTTAGTATTTCTACTTTGATTAAGGAATTACACAGTACTAACAGCAGGGTTTACGATGCACTTATTGAAAATTCTGCGGAATGGTCTGCAGCTAACTCAGATGGCGCGAGTCAAGGCGTCGCTGAATTGCTGGGTCAAGCCGCTCAAATTGCAAAGGATAGTGCAGTAGAGTCGAACACATTAAATCACTATGAAATTCCTAGCCAATCAGATATCGACGACATTGTAGGCGATTTACCTCCAGCAGTAGTTGAAAAAGTTTTACGAGACACAAATGAGGACGGAATTTGGGATACAGCAGTAATTTTATTTGGTATTACTAGTGATGTTCCTCCTCCTATAATCATTGATGAAGTGGATATTGCAATGAAAACTAGAGGCGAAGGTCTTCACGAAGAGAATGGAAATAGGCCTAATGGAGAGACTTACAGTCGAATGATGCTGACTGGCCCAGTTCCTGTCACTCAAGCGATTACTGAGAGATCTTTTTCTGAATTTTGGAGAGTATTTCCTATTGGTGTTGTAATGTGCGGTGTTGCAATGTTCTTAATTCAAAAGAAGATAAGAGCTGTAATGATTGCAGGTATACCAACGCTTTATTCTATTTTTATTACTTATGGTATAATAGGCTGGGGAGGTCTTGAAGCCACTCCTACGATTATTGCTTTAGGTCCAATTCTTATGGCTCTTGGAGTAGCTTACGGGTTGCATTTGTCTAATAGATTTACGGAAGAAGAAGGTGCCACTGCTCAAATTCGAATGATGAAAGCGATGTCTACCACGGGAAGAGCTATAGCTTTGTCAGCAATGACTACTATGATTGGTTTTGGTAGTTTGATGTATACTAATTTAGGTCCCGTTTTCACAGTCGGGTTGAGTTTAACTTTAGGAATAATGGTCTGCCTACTTTGTACTTTTGTAATGTCGCCAGCCATTGCAGTATTGACAAACTACGATCACAAAAAAGTTGAAGGAGAATGGCACAAATTAGCTAAGGTTGTCACCGAAAGAAATAAGCCAGTTTTGGCAATATTGGCCACTGCTACACTTTTGTCAGTTGGTGTATTGCCTTTACTCCAAACAAACATTGATTATCTCGATATGGTTCCTGATGATGAACCTACATTAATTGGTATTGTTAAATATTCGACAGAGTTCAATGCTGGAGCCTTTGGAATGATGATTGCTAGAGGGGATTTCCAAAATGATTACGACGAGTTAACTAATGATGCTGTAGATCACCTTGACCAAGTGGATTTGCTTGTGGCGGGTTCTGAAAATAGTAATCGTGACGGTCTTAATGACGTTCAAGATGTGACTGCAATATCTCTTACAGAAGTAATGAAAGCAGTTAAGTTTTCAACAAATCAGTCATCCACATTAGATACAGTTTTGAATGTTGTTGGTGTTGAAGATGGTGTTGAACGTTCATTCTGGGAATTGTTGCACAATGAGCAAGTGGCTAACAATCAATTTGTAGGAAGAGATTTACAAAAATTCTTACTTAATGTATTTTACGACAGTATAACTCCGGAGGCAATAAGTATGATTATGGATTGTTCCCCAGATGATTCAGGTCAGGTAGCCTGTAAATTTTCTAAAACCTTAATTTATGTTGATATGCCTTTAAAGGATATTAAAGGAATGGAAGTTGCAGTAATTGGAGTTAATGAAATTCGAGATGACCATGAGTATGCTCCGGTTAAGATTTCAGCTCTCACAGGTGTCGCAGCAATAGGTACAAGCGTAAATGCACAATTAATTAGCTCTCAAATTACTACTTTGGTAATTTGTATCGTTCTTGTTTTCTTTGTTTTAACGTTAACATTTGGAAGGAATTGGAAATTAGGTCTCCTTACCACTTTCCCTGTTGTTTGGGTCATTTCTCTTGAACCTCTGACATTTGTAGCATTGGGCCAACCATTGAGTTTAGTTACAGTTATGATAGGATCTATTGTAATAGGAGTTGGAATTGACTTTTCGATACATATTACCCAAAGGGTCATTGAAGGCGGAATGAACATGCCTAGTGTTTACAATGCTATAGCTAAAACAGCTCAAACTCTAGCTGAAGCTACGTTGGTAACTTTAGTGGGATTAACTGCAGCTTTCGCTATAAAAATCAGTGCGTTATGGTGGTTCGTTTTTATTATTGTCGTATTATTGATTGCTTCTATGATTTCTGCTATGTTCTTGTTACCGGCTCTTTATTCCTTAATAATTAAATCAGGCGGAACTTTGTCTTGAAAGTAACAACAATTATAGGTGCGCAATGGGGTGATGAAGGCAAAGGTAAAGTTACAGATTATCTAGCTGATGATTCCAAGGTTGTGGCTAGGTCACAAGGAGGCAATAATGCAGGCCACACAATTGTTGTTGATGGTAAAAAACATAAGTTGCATCTTTTACCATCAGGTATTCTTAGAAAAGATGTTGTTAGCGTAATTGGAAACGGAGTTGTTGTTAATCCTGATGTTTTGCTTAAAGAGCTAGATAATCTTGAAAGTGAAAGAGGTCAACTTTTGATTTCGGATAGAGCCCATGTAATAATGCCATATCATAAGTTACTTGATGGCGGAGAAGAAAGTTCCAAGGGTAAATCGATGATAGGTACTACAGGAAATGGAATAGGCCCTTGCTACTCAGATAAAGCTTCGAGGATTGGAATTCGAATGGGAGATCTTCTAGATGACGATACTATAATTGAGCGTTTAGAAAAAGCGCTTCCTCGTAATCAAGCTCTTTTAGATCATTATGGTGCTCCGAATGATTTCACAATTGATAATTTATTGGTGCTATGCAGAAAGTGGAGAGATAAATTGGGTGAATATATAACAGATACTTCTTTACTAATTAGTAAGCATATAGCTAGTGGAGATAATATTCTTCTTGAAGGCGCTCAAGGTGTTCACATCGATATTGAATACGGAACATATCCTTTCGTTACATCTTCCAGCCCAACTACTGCAGGAGCAGCTTTGGGTTCAGGCATTGCACCTTCAAAAATTACCGATGTCGTTGGTGTCACAAAAGCATACCTGACAAGAGTTGGTTCGGGACCTTTCCCTACCGAATTGGAGGATACAGTAGGTGAAATGATAAGAGAGAAAGGTCAAGAATTTGGTACAACTACTGGAAGACCAAGGAGGTGCGGTTGGCTAGATCTAGTTATGTTGGAGTTATCCAATAGAATTTGTGGTTTCACTTCATTAGCAATAATGAAATTAGACATTCTATCTGATATGGAAGAGATAAAGGTCTGCGTAGCTTACGAAGATCATACAGGATCTCAAATTAACCACTTCCCATCCTCATTATCATATCTCGCTAAGTGCAAACCAGTTTACAAGACTTTTTCAGGATGGTCTTCATCCGACATAGATATTCCAAAAGGTATCATTCCTGATGAAATGAAAACTTTTTTGAGCTTTGTTTCAGAAAAATTAAGTATTCCAATAAGTATTGTTTCTCTTGGTCCAGGTAGAGACGAAACAATTATTCTTTAACTATAGGTTAATTTTCGTTCTCATCATCGTCATCATCAAAATAGGATTGAACTCTTTCAATTTCTTTTTCAACCCTATGATTTAAATTAATTGCAAATTTAGCAAGTACCATTACTAGTACCGTAACAGCAATAGCGCTGATATACATTCCTTGTAGAGTTCCGTCATCGGTATTTGGCAATATGTATTCTACTGTAGCAATTATTGTGTCTTTCCAGACCAAAGCGACCACAAGACCAAAAGCAGTCATCACCGAGGACAAAACTATACCTCTAACATTTAATTTTTCAACATTTTCTTTAAAATCACTCATCTTTTTCCTCAATAACATTCTTTTCCTTAAGACTTATGTCGTATACTGAAAATATAAATAAATCAGGATTTTTCTTTATTCTTTCGACACATGATCCACACATTGGTTGTATAAAACCCTGGTTTTCATCATGTTTATGTCTTAAATCTCCTTCATAGCAGTGTGATACTAAGAACTCAGCTTCGGAAGGCTGATTTAATTTAGTCGGAGTTAATCCGTGAACATCGACACACATTCTACAATACATGTTATACCATATGATTTACTGGAAATGTGGTATTATAGTTATGCTGATTAATTTTAAATAAGACTAGCGAGTCGAAAAATTATGGCAAAAGAAAAGAAGACACAAGGTTTTCAGTCTGCAGCAGGTTTAATTCGTTACTTTGATGCAGAAGATAGTAATGCCATTCAGATTTCTCGTTGGGGAGTTATGCTGGCCTGTTTGCTTGCTATAATTGTTGTTGAGTTGGCAGAAGCTGTAGGTCGAGAAACAAGTGCATACGTTCTTGCTGTAGGTGTGGTTGTTTTGATTTTAAACGAGATACGAAATAGCCGCTCAGGTTCTGTATAATTTTATTAACGTTTTTCTAAATCAGGAATTATGAAGCTTTGTGATTTTTGTGGTTTTGTAATCAAAGAACAAGACGCAAAGTGTTCTAATTGTAGAATGATGGTCCCAGGAAGAGAGGCTATGTTTACTCCTCCTAAAGTTGAAACGACGAAGTTGGAGTCTAAATCACCATTACCACATCGAGGTATTTCGAGTTATATTCCAAAGAAGCTAATAGCTCTTTTACTTGTTGTCGGCCTTTTTGCTTCGCCTCAAACACAAGTTCTGCTAAGCGATGGAATGGATTATTGGGATGAAATAAATACTCCATATTACACAATACCTGAGCAGATAACATTGACTTATATCAGAAATTTTGAAGTTTTCTTAGATGAAGGGGATGAAGCCGAGTATACACTAACACTCAGCGTTCCAGAAAGCCGTCCTTCAGGTTCTCAGTCTGATATAACAGATTGGCAGATTATAGAAAATTTACAAGTTAGTCCAATGTATAATCTTACTCCAGAAGGAAGAATGGAATGGAGGAATAATTTAACAGGTTCAGAACGAGATTACATTAGCTTGGAATATACAGCAACAATAAATCTTATACGTCCAGATGTTAAGATTTCTAATTCGGGTAAAGTGAGCGATATTCCTGCTGAGTTTGACAACTATTTAGAAGATGAGTGGTTGATTGAACCTAGTAACGAACAAGTTCAACAATTGGCATTGCAATTATCTAACGGAACCGATGGAAATGTGATAATGATATTAAAAAATATTTTTGATTATATTGAAAATAATTACAAGTACCAAAAATCATCCGTTCCTAAAAGTTGTCCAGATACAATTGTAGGAAAAGTAGGAGATTGCGATGATTTTTCGATTCTCTTCAGCTCTATAGCTAGAGCTGCAGGCATCCCTGCTTGGCTTGAACTAGGGATAATTCCAGCATTTATTGATGCAAGTTCTGGTTGTGATTTACGAGATTGGGGTGGGCATGCTTGGGTTAATGCAGTTGTACCTCTCAATGATGGGACCTTTACTGTTGTAAACATTGATCTTGCTAATTCGTATTTCATGTGGCTACCTCCATATCGAATATCTGATTGGGTGGATAACGGTAATGGAGATGACTTAGATTCATACTATTATCTTTTTAGCAGTAAAGGAATCAATTCACAGGCAACCTATTTGGAGAATTCATATGTCTCTGAATGTCAAGTCAAAGGAGAGATTAAGCTAACTGAATTAGATTTGGATTTATGATAGTAAACAGATTTTTAGAGGAGGATTTGGACAATTTAATGTTATTTTTAGATGATAATA
>MIZB01000178.1_pt1 | contig 22734 bp, 20 predicted proteins | sample 888171 | NCBI WGS metagenome assembly MIZB01 (sample SAMN05440186, study PRJNA335308) | marine metagenome | isolation source: marine water
AGCAAGTACCATTACCAGTATTGTAACAGCGATTGCACTGATATACATTCCTTGTAGAGTTCCGTCATCGGTATTTGGTAATATGTATTCCACTGTAGCTATAATTGTGTCTTTCCAGACCAAAGCGACAACAAGACCAAAAGCAGTCATTACTGATGACAAAACTATGCCTCTAACATTTAATTTTTCAACGTTTTCTTTAAAATCACTCATTATTTTCCTCTATAATATTTTTTTCCCTTAGACTTATGTCATACACTGAAAATATAAATAAGTCAGGATTTTTCTTTATTCTTTCAACACATGAATTGCACATTGGTTGTATAAATCCTTGGTTTTCGTCGTGCTTGTGTCTTAAATCTCCTTCATAGCAGTGTGACACCAGAAACTCAGCTTCAGAAGGCTGATTTAATTTAGTCGGAGTTAATCCGTGAACATCGACACACATCCTACAATACATCTTATATCGTATGATTTACCGGAAATGTGGTATTATAGTTATGCTAATTAATTTTAAATAAGAGTAGCGAGTCGAAAAATTATGGCAAAAGAAAAGAAGACACAAGGTTTTCAGTCTGCAGCAGGTTTGATTCGTTACTTTGATGCAGAAGACAGCAATGCCATTCAGATTTCTCGTTGGGGAGTTATGCTGGCTTGTTTGTTGGCTATAATTGTGGTTGAGTTGGCTGAGGCTGTAGGCCGAGAAACAAGTGCATACGTTCTTGCTGTAGGTGTAGTTGTTTTGATTTTAAACGAGATACGAAATAGCCGCTCAGGTTCTGTATAATTTTATTAACGTTTTTCTAAATCAGGAATTATGAAGCTTTGTGATTTTTGTGGTTTTGTAATCAAAGAACAAGACGCGAAGTGTTCTAATTGTAGAATGATGGTCCCGGGAAGAGAGGCTATGTTTACTCCTCCTAAAGTTGAAACGACGAAGTTGGAGTCTAAATCACCATTACCACATCGAGGTATTTCGAGTTATATTCCAAAGAAGCTAATAGCTCTTTTACTTGTTGTCGGCCTTTTTGCTTCGCCTCAAACACAAGTTTTGATAAGCGATGGAATGGATTATTGGGATGAAATAAATACTCCATATTACACAATACCTGAGCAAATAACATTGACTTATATCAGAAATTTTGAAGTTTTCTTAGATGAAGGTGATGAAGCTGAGTATACACTAACGCTCAGCGTTCCAGAAAGTCGTCCTTCAGGTCCTCAGTCAAATATTACAGATTGGCAGATTATAGAAAATTTACAAGTTAGTCCAATGTATAATCTTACTCCAGAAGGAAGAATGGAATGGAGGAATAATTTAACAGGTTCAGAACGAGATTACATTAGCTTGGAATATACAGCAACAATAAATCTTATACGTCCAGATATTAAGATTTCTAATTCGGGTAAAGTGAGCGATATTCCTGCTCAGTTTGACAAATATCTAGAAGATGAGTGGTTGATTGAACCTAGTAACGAGCAGGTTCAACAATTGGCATTGCAATTATCTAACGGAACCGATGGAAATGTGATAATGATATTAAAAAATATTTTTGATTATATTGAAAATTATTACAAGTACCAAAAATCATCCGTTCCTAAAAGTTGTCCAGATACAATTGTAGGAAAAGTAGGAGATTGCGATGATTTTTCGATTCTCTTCAGCTCCATAGCTAGAGCTGCAGGCATCCCCGCTTGGCTTGAACTAGGGATAATTCCAGCATTTATTGATGCAAGTTCTGGTTGTGATTTGCGAGATTGGGGTGGGCACGCTTGGGTTAATGCAGTTGTACCTCTCAATGATGGGACCTTTACTGTTGTAAACATTGATCTTGCTAATTCGTATTTCATGTGGCTACCTCCATATCGAATATCTGATTGGGTGGATAACGGTAATGGAGATGACTTAGATTCATACTATTATCTTTTTAGCAGTAAAGGAATCAATTCACAGGCAACCTATTTGGAGAATTCATATGTTTCTGAGTGTCAAGTCAAAGGAGAGATTAAGCTAACAGAACTAGATTTGGATTTATGATAGTAAATAGATTTTTAGAGGAGGATTTGGACAATTTAATGTTATTTTTAGATGATAATATTACTGAAAATTATGAAAAGGGAGTATTTCTCACAATCATGAAACGATGGCCAGAGGGTTTTTTGGTTGTGAGATCTGATGATAATATTGTTGGCGTGGCTTGTGGTGCTATCCAGCCTAATTCTAAACTAAGGATTCTAATTATAGCTCTAGCAAAAGATTTTAGGAGGAAGGGTTACGGTCGTAACCTTTTAAATATGATGATTGAAAGAAGTCTTAGTTATGGTGTAAAGAAGGTAACATTAGAAGTAAGAAAAGATTCGTCAGCAATATATTTTTACCGTAAATTAAATTTTTCTAGCGTAGATGTATTACCATGTTATTATCAAGATGGCTGTGACGGAATAGTGATGGAGAAGCAAATTTAGCTACGCGCAAGAGTAAGCAAGTCTTTTTATACACCCCTAAATCAACGAGACTCCCACTGAGGGAATTAACTATGGCAGACAAAAACGAAGACGGTAGTGTTGATGAAATAACAGCTTGTCCAGATTGTAAGGGAACACATTTGAAACGTGATTATGATCATGCAGAAATCGTCTGTGCAGATTGTGGTTTGGTTTTAGAGGATAATATTGTTGATACAGGTCCTGAATGGAGAGCATTTGATATGCAACAAGAAAATGCACTTGCAAGGGCTGGACCTCCAATGTCGACTACACTTCCTGATAAAGGATTGTCAACTGAGATTTCCCCAACTAACAGAGATTATTATGGAAGATCAATTTCAAACAAGAATCAGTCAATGCTTTTCAGAATGAGAAAATGGCAAAGAAGAGCTCGTGCGTCCAAGTCTGCAGAGAGAAACATGGCTGTAGCTATGCGTGAAATGCAGGCCGTAGCCACGAATTTGAAGCTACCAAGAAGAATACAAGAAACAGCTGCTTTCATTTACAGAAGGGCCATACAAGAACAATCCTTGAGTGGTAGGGCAATTGAAATGGTCGCCTGTGCGGCTCTATATGCAGCATGTAGGCAAGAAGGAGTTCCTAGAACTCTTACCGAAATTAGTAGGCACAGCCGTTATTCAAGAAAAGAAATTTCCAGAACATATCAGGTAATGGTTAAAGCTTTGAAGATGCATTCGATGCCGCCTTTACCAGAAGATTACTTACCACGTATTTGTTCTAAATTAGAATTGTCTCCTAAGGTTGAAGGGGCTGCTAGAGATTTGTTAAGAGCTGCACAAGATGTTCCACTTACTAATTCAGTTCCAATTTCACTTGCAGCTGCAGCAGTTTACATAGCTTCTATTGTAAATAATGAGAGAAGAAAGCAAAAAGATGTTGCAAGAGCGGCAGATTTAACTGAAGTTACAATTAGAAGTAGATATAAGGAAATGGCACAATTTTTGAATATAGATATACATATCTAATTTAATGATTGATCAAGCTATATACAGACGTTTCAATCACACTGTAGCTTCTTGTTTTGTAATATATTTTCTTTTTCCACAATATATACTTGGTGTTGATAGATTGTACCTTGTTGTTGTTTTTTGGCTTAGTATTGTATTAATTGAATATTTTAGACTGTCTGGAGTCTTCGCATTAGATGGAATGAGAGACTATGAAAGTAGTAGAATTGCCGGTTTCGTTTGGTTTGCAACCGGAACTTGTGCGATCTTATTTTTTTATGAAATCGGCGTTTTCCCCGAAATATTTGCAGTTTCAACTATCATAGTGGCCTCACTTGTTGACCCTCTAATTGGAGAATGTAACAAAAAGTATGGAGACTTGCAGGGTTTTTTCGCAGGATTTATTGCTAGTGTGTTGATTTATCAGCTAATTATTGGTTCTTTATTTTATTCGCTAATAGGAGGGCTAGTGGCAGTTTTAGTCGAAAGACCTAAGTTCAAATGGTTAGACGATGATTTGTTAATGCAAATTTTCCCTATACTAATTATGACAATTTTTTATGTTTCTGGATTAGGTCCAGATTTACAAGTTTCTTTAGGGAGTGATTAAATGGAATTCACTAAATTTTATATTGGAATTTTGTACACAGTACTGATTATTTGCTCAATCATATTTTACTTAAATAATTATTATATCATAGCTTCCTTATTGATTCTTGGCAACATGTTGCCAGGCTATAAATTAGCGTTATCATTGATGGTGAAGCATGAAAATTAATTACAAAAACCGATGGGATAATATTCAAAGTAATCTTGGCGAAATGGATGCATTTGTATCTGCACTGCCAGGAAATACAAGATATCTTGCTAATTCTGATTCCCCTCCAGGCAGTCCACCTAGTTCAACAATGAATTATGTTGTTATTCCGAAGAGAGGAGAGCCCATAGCTATAACTTCATCTCTTGAAGAACATAGATGTCGGCATGAGTCTTCTGTGAAAGACGTAAGGTGTTGGACGACTTACCCAGATATTGAATCCGACGGTAAAAGTTCTTTAGATGTTCTTAAATCAACACTTTCTGATATCAAGGCTAAAAAAATATTTGCAGATACCAAGATAAGACTAGGTAGATCTATTGGTATTTCAGTTAGTTCAAAGATAAATGAATTGAGATCAATCAAATCTAATGAAGAGCTTGATAGAATTAAGAAAGCTATTAAGCATTCAGATTCCGGGCAATCATTTGCACATAATTTGGTCGAGTCAGGTGAGGGTCTCACAGAGAAAGAAGTTAGATCTGAAATAGATTATTTTATGGCAAGAAAGGGAATACAAGAGAATTCATTTGGTACCATCGTAGCTTCGGGCCCTAACTCAGCACATTCTCATCATTCAAATACAGATCGAAAATTAGAATTGGGAGATCCCGTTATCTGTGATTTTGGTGTTTTCTGGGACGGATATTGTTCAGATATAACTAGGACTTACTTTGTTGGAGGTTCTCCATCGGAAGAGTGGAAAAAAATATATAATATTGTTATGGAAGCTAATACGAGATCTACTGAAGCTTTGATTGAAGGTAGCACAGGTCATAAAGTTGATAAAGCAGGACGTGATTTCATTAGAAAGAAAGGATATGGAGCTAATTTTGTACATGGTACGGGACATGGCTTCGGATTAGAGATTCACGAATATCCTTCGATAACTTACAAATCAAGAGTTAAAATTGAAAATTCAATGGCAGTTACTATTGAGCCCGGAATTTACATTCCAGGAAAAGGCGGTATTCGTATAGAAGACGATGTTTTGCCACACGGTTCCGATCCTATAGTGTTAACTAAGGCTAAAAAGGAGATATATTAGTGTCAGCCGCAAGTTTGGTTGTTAAAAGACTTCTTGAAAAGAAGCCAAAGACTAGACAAGACATACAACTAATTAAGTTGGAAGTTGCTAGAGAAGAAAAATTCGATGCAATACCTCCAAATAATCAACTTCTAGCTGAAATAGATGCTAAAGAAGAGCCTGAGTTAGCTAAACTGTTAAGAGTAAAACCAATGCGGACAAGTGCAGGAGTCACTCCCGTCGCAATTATGACTTCGCCAGCCCCTTGCCCACATGGTACGTGTACTTTTTGTCCCGGAGGCCCAAAGAATGACAGTCCTCAATCTTATACAGGACACGAACCTGCAGCGAGGAGAGGTAAAAGGCACAACTATAATTCAAAGTCACAGGTTGAATCAAGATTAGAGCAATACACTAGAAACGGGCATCCTACAGATAAAATAGAAATAATAGTAATGGGAGGTACATTTACATCAAGAGCCCCTGACTATCAAGACGAATTTTTAAAGGGAGCTTTTTCGACACTTAATGGTAAAGAATTGCCTCTCGAAGAGGCACTTCAAGTGAATGGCGATGCTAAACATAAATGTGTAGCCTTGACAATTGAAACTAGGCCAACAGAATGTACACCATGGTCAGTATTTCAAATGCGAAAGCAAGGAGCCACACGAGTTGAGATTGGTGTCCAGTGTCTGGATGATGAAGTACACGGTAAATTAAATCGAAAACAGCTTGTTGAAGATGTAGTTAAGGCTACTAAATTGCTAAAAGAAGCCGGTTTGAAAGTGGTCTATCATTTAATGCCAGGATTACCAGGTATGAATCCTGAAAAAGATTTAAGAGATTTTAAAAGATTATTTGAAGAAGAAGAGTTTCAACCGGATATGCTGAAATTGTATCCTACTCTTTTGGTCAAGGGTTCAGCTTTGGCCCGTGACCCCGGTGATTTCGTTCCTTACGATACTGAAACAGCTGCCAGCTTAATTGCAGACCTTAAAGAGATAGTTCCTCCGTATGTTAGAATACAAAGAATTCAAAGAGATATTCCTAAGCCTCAGATTATTGCAGGAGTTATGAATTCGAATTTACGGCAATATGCAAGAAGAGAGTTGAAGGCAAGAGGCAAGAAATGTAATTGTATTAATTGTAGAGAGTTATGGAGAGCCCAGATAGATCCTTCAACTGCTGAATTAAAAGAGATTAAGTACAGATCTAGTGGAGGTGACGAATATTTCTTGTCTTTCGAATCAGGTACCAAACTATTGGGATATCTGCGTTTGAGATTAGATCAAAATGCTACAGTTCGTGAGCTAAAAGTTACCGGGCAGGCGGCAAATATAGGTAAAACAGGGACTGGCGTCCAACATATGGGGCTAGGTAGTAAGTTAATGAAGATAGCTGAAGAAAAAGCTGCAGCTTATTCAAAAATTCGAGTAACACATGGGCCAGGTACGAGACTATATTATGAAAAATTAGGGTATGAATTGCAAGATTATTACATGGTTAAAGACTTGCCTTAATTTATGACCTTATCTAGTTTCAGTGAGGATATCTCTAAAGTTGGTTGGGATGAACACATAGATTATTTGATTAATGATCACAAAATAATTCCATCAAAAAAGAACCTATATTTATCATTAAAAAGGGAAATTTCTGAAAAGACAGAAGGTGTTAATTTTGGAGTTCTTTTATCAGGAGGGGTTGATTCTTCTATTATTGCTAAGATATGCAAAGACTTAGGTAGAGAGTTTCGATGTTTTTGTGTTGGTATCAGTGGTTCAAAAGATATTTTTCACGCTCGAAAAGTTTCAGATTACTTTAGTCTAGATTTAGTTGTTAAAGAGTATTCTTTAGGTGAGGTAGAGTTATTGCTAAAAGAAGTGATTGATGTTCTTCCGATACCTGCTATAAAGGAAGATAATTACATTGAATACATCGTCAAGCTTACTGTTTCTGCAGTCAACTTAGGTTCTATGAGGCTTGGTACTGAAAGGTTGTTCTTGTCTGGAATTGGAGCTGAAGAACTCTTTGCAGGATACGAAAGACATTCGAAAGCTGTCAAAGGAGGAGGAACTTGGAGAGGCATAAGAATTGGAGATCTTAAAGATGAAAGTATAAGTGGACTTAAGAGAATGTACAATCTTGTTTTTGAGAGAGATAAGTTAATTTCTTCTCACATTTCAAAATCATTATTAGCCCCTTACTTAGCGGATGACGTAATTATTCAGGCTATGAATATGGGAAATTATCAGAAGATTGATTCATTAAGCAATAAAAAGATTCTTCGAAATATTGCTTTGGACTTGGGGATACCAAAGGAATTTTCTAATCGCAAGAAGAAGGGTGCTCAATATGGAAGTGGATTCGATAAAGCAATATTAAGACTTGCAAAGGTGAATGGTTTTAAGTTTAAAAAAAGATATATTGAAAGCTTAATTAGTGAGTAAGAAGTTTTTTGTGAATATTTTATAAGTAACTATCTTGTTAATAATTTATGTTACAACACATTAATATCAAAAGAAGTGATGTCCTATGATTGGCGAGTCTGCACCTAATTTTACATTGAAAAATACGTCTAAGGAAGATGTATCATTGGCAGATTATGCAGGAAAAACTGTCATTTTAGCATTTTATCCAGGTGCATTTACAGGGGTTTGCGATACTGAAATGTGTTCATTTCAAGACAATTTGTCAAAGTTAAATGAATCTAATTCAGATGTAATTGGCATAAGCGTTGATTCTCCATGGGCTAACGCTGAATTTGCATCTAAGTATAACCTTAAATTTGAATTATTGTCTGATATAGACAGAGAAGTTGTTGAGGCATATGATGCTAAATTTGTCGGTCTTGGCGGTATCGAAGGTTACGAAAGTGCCAATAGAGTAGTTGTTATTATTGATAAAGAAGGCATAATTAGGCACAGGTGGGTAGCTGAGAATCCTGGCGTAGAACCCGATTATGATGAGATAGTTTCTTTTGCACAATCACTTAGTTAATCTATAAATCTTAATTCTAGAATAAACTTAGACTGTCTGAATTAGCCATTCTATCTAGAGTTTCAGTAACTATTGAGGTAGGGCCAAGCACTTCCTTCGCATGTAGGAACATGCATCTTATTTCATTTCTTTCTAAACCTTCAAGTGAAGGCATTATGTTGGATCTAATGACTCTGTCCAAGGCTAATTCAGGCCCATACTTCTTAATCGAATTAAATATAGTTACCATTGAATCGATAAGTAATGCAGGTCCAATTTTCCTAAAGGTGCGTACTCCAAGAGGCGATTCGTCACCACGCTTAGGGGTTTCGCCAGGAGTTAAGAATTTAACCAGTTTTTCGTGACAAGCGTACATATTTCCATCTTCGTCGTAGAAGTCAAATTTCTTTTGTGGAAAATGGCGGCATTTTTCTCCAAATTTCCACAAGCCATCGCCATCAGGCCTGTCCGGAACTAGTCCAAGTTTTTTGAGTTTAAAATAAACAAAAACAGGCATACGGTGGTATTCATCCTCAGGAAGCGGTAATCCAATTTCAACAAAAGCAAAACGTCGCATTAGAGCAAAACCAACGTTGAATAATGTATTTTTATCCTGAGTATTCATAGTTCCTATAATACGGAATTCTGGCGGCATCATGAATGGAGCGCCTCCAGTTTCTTTGTGCGTTAGTAAAGGTTGCTTATCTCTATACTCAAAAACTGTAAACAATTTACCAAACGCTTCATCAATATTAGCTCGGTTAAACTCATCAATAACAAGATAGTGAGGTTTACCTCTTTCACGAATCGATTTTTCACATAATTTTGCAGCCTCAGCTACATATCCATCCTTGAAGTAGTATCCACCAGAATCATCAGGAGAGATACCGCCAATAACATCGAAATTAGACCATTCTGCATTTGCTGTAACAATGGTATAGTTTGGAGCCATGCTACCATTTGGTTGTTCAATTTCACCACATAATTTTGTTAATAATATGTTTGATAATGCAGTTTTACCAGTTCCAGGTTCTCCGAAAAGCATAATGTTCTTACCAGAAGTTAAATGAGTTATTACTTCATCAACAGTTTCTTGCGTAGTAGAGTATGCTTCAGCTATTTCATGGAAATCCACATCGTAGTCAACTTCTATTGCTTGTCTGATTTCAACAGATTGATCCACAGTATCCATCATTGTTTTTTCAACTAATTCTAGATCGGGTGTATGTTCAGTAGTGTGTTTGAGTTCAACTTGGAATTCATCACCATACTCGTTCATCAAAAATTCCATAGCCGAGTCAACAGTCCATTCGGGCATTGCCTTTTGTTCACCCGGAACTGATGGCGCAAAAGCATCCTGACGATTAGGCATTGCTGCATCACTAGCTATTGAAAGTTCACGTAGTTTTTGAGATCCAAATCTATAGCTTAGCCAGAAACCTACGGCAGTTACTAAAGCAGATAAGACGAGATTAAATTGCTCATCCCCGTCCTCTGGCCACTCAATATCATTACCACCAAGAACTACTGGAGCGATAAATGTTCCGAAAAGAGCGAAAATTCCGGATGCAAAAATTACGAAATAGGCGACACCCATAGATCCAGCTTCACCTCTTCTTTTACGATAAAATGAAACCATTCCAATGGTTGCTACTCCAAGAGCCATGATAGTTAGTGCAGTATCATTCTCATCAAATCCTAGACCTCCATCTTCACTAGTTACTACATTGAAAACTAGTATGAGAAATTGTAGACCAAGGCCGGAGAGAATCATAGAGAAGTATTTTGCTTCATCAATGTCGTTAATCTTAGTATTGGAAATCAGTGAATTAGCAACCCCCAGGAAGAGGAACGTCGCAGATAGCAGTAGTATCATGTTACTTCCATTTCCTAAGTCAAAAGGTACGGCTTGTAAATTCTTATAACCTTTATTTTGACATTCTGTCCTTAGATCTTCTGGGACATTATTTTTTAAATCAAGAAGCTCTGATGGAGTATATTCTCCATCACAAATTGCATAAGGACCAAGTGAGTAATTATAGAATACAGAGGAAAACAATAATGCAGCAGCTATGATGAATATGTAGAAAGTAAGACTAGGCGGATCATTCAGTGAACGCCTTAGAGAAGTTCTTATTAGTAAAACACCAGAAGCTACAATTAATCCTACAGTACAAACAAGGCCGATAGTTAGAGGCAATGCAAAAATAACTTTATTCAACAATCCACCGTATATTGCAAATAAGATAGTTTCAACAACCGCGAAACCTATAACTGGTATGATTATTGCAGTGTTTGAAACTTTATTGTAAATATAAAATGCAGTAGTTAAAAGAAGAAGATTAAGAATAATAAATGAAAAAGTACTAATAAATTTCATGTTGACTGGACAACCGTATCTTTCTTCATCATCGACAGTACCATTTTCGTTACGGTCAGTTAATTGAATATAATATCCTTCATCATTAACTTCTTGAAATTCTTCATATACTTGACTATCCCAAATTTCACAGTTGAATGGTTCTCCTGAGAAAGGTTCTGCAACTCCTCTTCCAATTAGTACAGTAATTCCATTTATTTCCTTATTGTAGGGTGTAGTTGGCTTGTATCCATCTGAAGATTCTTGATCCGTTCCAGGCACACTAGATACAGCTAATCCAATTACTCCTGAAAGTAATAATATAGAAATTACAACTATGGTTAAAGGTGCAATGTAGTTCAATTCTCCTTTTGATAGGAATATTCCATCAAGTCTTTTGTTTAAGTCGCCAAATATTTTTCCCATGTCTGAGAACTGCTCAGTAAATTTGGTGAAACTGCTTTCAGATTTTTCCTCTGAAGCTTCAGTTTCAGTAGCACTTAGAGTCTCTTCTAATAATTTTTCTTCTTCACTTATCTCTTCTGAGTCAGGTTCAGTATTTTTTACATCGTCCAGATTCATCTCAGCTATATCTGAAGAAAGATCGTTAGGAGCATCGGCTGAAGAGTCTTGTGGTGGAGCCTCTTTAACAGATGGTTCAAAATCAGATCCACACATGCTACATGTAAGAGCACTATCTTCCTCTTCCATTTCACATACCGGGCAGACCTTCATAGCCGTTCACAGACTACTCCATTAAAATGTTATCTCATAGTTTTGTTCATAATCGTACTCAGTAAAAATCAAAAACTTTAAATAGAAGGTCTGGTAAAATCAACTCTATGAAAGAGCAATTACAACAAATACAAGCGGTAGCAGTAGTTACATTTCTTTGTATTCTAATTTCCGTTAATAGCACTGGAGATTACGGGAAATGGTTTGTAGTTGACGGAGCAAGAGAAACCGTAGACCCAGAAACTGGAAATGTCACTCAATATAATACATTCCAATATCATTATTATTTAGATTCATATTTGTTGACCGATACCACAGGAAATAGTAACTCAGTTACCTATGAGAGTCAAGATTGCGTTTATTGTCTAAATAAAGTTGATTCAGCCAATAATGCAAAAATGACAGCGTACGCAGCTGGTCTTCTGGCTTTGGTTGTTGCCTACATGGCAAATAATGCAGTGAGTAGTCTTCATCAGAATACTTTGCGAAGTGCGCTTAAAAATTTGAAATATTTTGCAATTATTGTCCTGATAGTAGGGTTTTTGTCTACATTTTTGTTTTACACTACTTGGTCAGATGCATTAATACAAGATGAAGTTGCACTTTCATCAACAAATACAGAAGGTTCTGATTCGAATAAAGAACTGGGTTGTATCAAAAATTTGTTGACTTTTTACGGTGAGGGAAATTGTGAGGAATATGTTCAGTTACAAGCAGGGGAAGCAGATAGAATAACTGGAAGATTAGGGCCTGTTTCCTGGAGTCCAGGAATAGGTTTTTTTATTGTTTTGATAGGTACAGCTCTTACTGGAGGAGGAACACTCTACATATTAGGGAATATCGATGAAGAATGGCAAGCGATTTTGAAAAAGCAGGAATTAATTGAAAGGCAGCAAAAGATCCATGACGGTGAGTTAGAAAAAAGCAAGGAACTAATGCAAGAATTTGAAGATACCGAAGAAAGGTTGAAAGAGGCTGAGAAAAGAATCGAAGATGTTCGAGCTTCAACTAACGACATAGATTATGACGGAATTGATGATTTAGAAAATGAATTAGATCGTATTACGGCCCTTAATCAGAGTGTCAATACACTAAATAGTTCCCTAGAATCCAAATTGAAAACTGCAAGAGTCGCAACATCAGAAGTTGAGAAGAGAGCTAGAATGGCTGAAAAGGAGTTGTTAGACGATCTTTCCGCAAAGAATAATCTTGAAAAAGAAATTGAAGATTTGAGAGCTAAACACGAAAACGATATGCGTCTTAGTGATAGAATGACAAGAGAAATAGGTTCTCTAAGGAAGATGAGTGACGATGCCGAAACTAAAGCAGTTGACGCTGAGAGGAAATTGAAGTTAGAGAAGCCAGATACAGTTAATGCTTTAGAGTCTTATGATTCTGTTAAAGCTTCTTACGATAAAACTGTTCAGGAAAAGAATAATTTAGAAAAAGAGATTATGGAATTGGAACAGCATACCTTAGAAGCTAATGAAAGGGAAAAATCTGCCCTTGCGGAAAGAAACGAGGCTATTAACAGAAGAAAAGAATTGGATAGAGAGGTCAAACTAATGGAAAAGAATAAGAAAAGAATAAATGATAAATTTACGACATTGACTACAAATTTGGAAAAGGCGAAAAAAGAGCTTAATGACGCAAGAGAAAAGGCATCATTAACTATGAATGAATTAGATATTGAAAGGCAAACAATAATTGAACTCGAGCAAAGTAGTGAACAATTTAGGCAAAAAGAAAATGAAATACTTGGTATGACTGATTCACTCAAGGAATTGCAAGAGCAGGTTGATAATCAAAAGGAATCCAATAAGAAAATTGACGACGAATTAAAGATCGAAGTTAAGAGTAAAGAAAAAACTCAGAAAGATTTAGCAGCCTTAGAAAATGCTTCACAGCAAGTTAGTAAAGTTATGCAAACACTCAAGAAGCAATTCGAGGATGCTAAAGCAGAACTAAATATCAGTATTGATGATAGAAACAAGGCTGAAAGATTGCTTGAAGCTGAGAAGACAGAGCATGAAAAGTTGAAAGAAGATCTAGAATTTCTTCAGGGAACAACTATAGGTAGCGAAGAGGATACCGAGCGAAAGATCAAAGCAATGGAAATTGAAATACCTAAAGAAAAAGAAATGGCCGATGAAATGAATGCAGAAGCTCAAAGTCTTTCAGATAGCAATAAAGAGTTGGAAGAAAAAATTAAGGATGCTCGTATTGAAAGTTTGAATAAACCTGTAGCAACAGGTTCGTCTTCATCAACAGGAGCTTCCATAGGGACTAGCCTTATAGTCAAGAATTTGACAAAGGAAACAGAGCACACATTTGAATTAGTTAACCAAGAAGATGCAAATATTCCGCAAGGAAAAATTCCTTTATCAAACCCTATAGGTAAATCACTCGAGGGTTCAAAGGAAGGCGATGAAGTAAAAGTAGGTCCAACCACTTTTAAAGTTCTTAAAGTCAATTAAAGTGGTCCTAAAATAGAGCATTCTTTTTGACATGGCATGAATCATGTCTTACCAAAAGATAGCAGCCAAATGATGGATTGGTCTTGGGATAAATATATTCCTTTTTTCGATTATTTAGAGAATTCAGGTCTAACTTCAGAAAACATTTCAGACTGGATGAAGTATTGGTCTGATTTATCTGAACTAATAGGGGAAGTTGGAACCTCAGTATATGTTTCTACTACTGTGGACACTGCAGATGAAGAAGCTAAGTCCAGATATCACAGATTTCTTGAAGACATAAGTGAAAATGTAAGTTCTAGAAACCAAACACTTAAAATAAAATTTTTAGAGTCTGAATTATCACCCGACAATTTTGAAATTCCCTTGAGAGGAATGAAAAGTGAAGTAGAGTTATTTTCAAAAGATAATCTTCCTCTTCACACTTCCGACGCGAAACTATCAAAAGAATATGATGCGATTATCGGGTCCCAAACAGTTAATTGGGACAATGAAGAGGTTACGTTAACTCGATTATCTCCTGTCATGTTAGAAACAGATAGAAATAAACGTGAAAAAGCTTGGAAACTAGCTTCAGCCAGGAGACTTAAAGATAGAGACGAGATAAACCAAATTTGGAAGAAGATTCTCAAGATTCGTATGTCAATTGCTAAGAATTCAGGTTATGACGACTACAGAGATTGGAGATGGGAATATTTGAAAAGATTTGATTACACTCCTGATGATTGCTTAACATTTCATGATTCTATCGAGAAGATTATTGTACCCCTAGCAAATAAATTACTTCAAAAGCGTAAGGAAGCACTTGGTCTCGATAAACTAAAACCATGGGACTTAAGTGTAGATATATTTGGAAGAGATGCTCTTGTTCCTTTTGAAGATGCTAGTGAATTAGAAGAAAAATGTCATAATATATTTAGCTCAGTAGATTCTGACTTAGGCAATCATTTTGAGATAATGAGAGAGAAGGGCTTATTGGATTTAGGGAATCGTAAGGGCAAGGCTCCCGGTGGTTATTGTACTGAATATCCCTATCAACGCCTACCTTTTATCTTTATGAATGCCGTTGGAACACATAGCGATGTTCAGACGATGATTCACGAGGGCGGACATGCGTTCCATGTGTTTGAATCTTCTGATTTGCCTTATACCAGTCAGAGAGATGTAGGAATGGAATTTGCTGAGGTTGCTTCAATGGCTATGGAACTTCTAGCTTCTCCCTTTTTGACTAAGAAAGATGGAGGCTTTTACTCTGAAGAAGATTCTGCAAGGGCAAGAATTGAGCATTTAGAAAAAGTAATTATGTTTTGGCCCTATATGGCAGTTGTAGATGCATTTCAGCACTGGGCCTATACAAATCCCGAAAAAGCGTTAGATCCAAGCAACTGTGATGAAGAGTGGACTAATCTTTGGGAAAGGTTCCAAATGTCTGAACATATAGATTACAGCGGATGTGATGATATAATAGCTACAGGTTGGCACAATAAATTGCATATTTATCATGTACCATTCTATTATGTTGAGTATGGGATGGCTCAGCTAGGTGCAATACAAATATGGGGTAATTCGTTGGATGATGAGAAAAAAGCTATTAAGGATTACAAAGCTGCGTTGGGCCTTGGCGGTAATGCTACATTACCTGAGTTATATGAGGCAGCAGGAGCTAAGTTTAGCTTCGATGATGAGACTCTAGAGTACGCAGCAAGCTTAATAGAGGAACAAATTAAGGAATTATCATGAGCGATAATTCGGTTGAAGATTCCTTTACTTCAGATCACAGCTGTTCGAATTGCAGTCCATCAGATAAGGCAGACATACAAATTAAGACTGATAATAAAAATCTGGTTTTGAGTGGCCTTCCTGTACAAGATGAATTTGCCCCCAATTCTATATGTTTCGGCTGTGGCCCCTCCAACAAAGACGGTCTACAGCTTAAGTCTTATCGTTCCAACGGCGGTCTAATAGCAGAGTTTAAATGTGAAGAAAAACATCAAGCTTTTCCTGGAGTGATTAATGGTGGCATTATAGGCTCTCTGATTGACTGTCATGGAAATTGGACTGCGGCAATGGCAATAATGGACAAGAACGATTGGGAAAAGCCACAGTGTACGGTAACGGCTCAGTATGAAATCAAGTTAAAGCGACCAACCCCTCTAGGAATCAAGTTAAAATTGAACAGTAGAGTTTTAGCCTTACAGGAGGACAGGGCTGAAGTTATTATTGAGTTAAAAGCAGATGGTAAGACATGTGCAACAGGCCGAGGATTATTTGTAGCTGTTAAAGAAGGCCACCCAGCATATCATCGTTGGCATTGATTGATGTCTGAATTAATAAGCGAACTTTGGGAAAGGGCAATAAAGGAGCATAACAGGGGAGATTATCATGAAGCTCATGAAATATTTGAAGATATTTGGCTTGAATTAGATAATCGTGATGAGAAAGATATAGTTCAAACATTAGCTCAAGCAGATGCTCTCGCAGTACACATTGGAACAGGAAATTTGGGTGCCGCTCAAAGATTAATGAGACAGTTACCTGAATTATTGCATTCATTTCCAGAAAATTATAGGAAAATCAATTTAATTGAATTTAGAGAGTGGGTTGCTGAAATGATCTTGACAATTCCAAATATATTAGATATTTCTGGGATTTCAATTAAAGAGCCTCCTAAATTATTGAATTGCAGATAGTAATTTTTCGTAGTTTCCTGGTTCTGACGCACAAGAATCCTGTAATGGTTTTATCATTTGGAAAAGGGCTGCTGCAGTTCCATTTTTTAAGTCGAGAGGGTGTAATGAGCCTGATGTATAAGCCAATTCTAATTTTTCGTATGATTCAAAACTTAAATTTCCTCCAAACTTTTCTGGCCTTTCAATTACTATATTACCAAGAGCTGGTTCTAGTAGATGTTGCCAGAGGTCGAGAACTGGATTTCCTTCTCTTTCGGGGGGACAGTATGCCTTTGACAATTTCTTAGTCAGCTTTTTCTTATTATCATGAATTAACAAGGTTCCTGTTGGGTCTGATTTAGACATTTTAGCATCAGTATCCATTCTACCTGGTCCAGATAAAGATCCAAGAAGTGGCGTATGAAGTGCAACGGGTTTTCGCAGTTTCAATTTATCTGCAGCGTCTCTTGCCAACATATGTGCGTGTCTTTGATCCATCCCGCCGAGAGCCAAATCAGCATCTAAAGCATAGATGTCAGTAGCTTGCATAGCTGGATAGAAAAATTTAGACATGTCTTTATCACCATCTTTTTCGTCTCTTCCCATTATTGACAATGCTCTTCGCATTCTTCTCAAGCTACTTGCCTTAGAAACACGTAGAACCATTTCCCAGTAACCATCCTCGCTAACAATTTCACTTGCAGTTTTGAACTTAACGCCTGGACAAAATACGGAAAACATTTGTCTTTGATACTCTACACCTGCATTCAAATTATCCCAACTACCTCCAAGTTTATCATTAATGTATCCGTGCCAATCAGCTAAAAGAATTGTTACTTCAAAACCTGCATCAACAAGTTCCTTGCACTTTAGCATTGGAACTAGAGATCCAGCATGCAATAATCCTGAGGGTTCAAATCCAACGTAAGCTCTTGGAGTTTCCTTATTTGCAAGTAAATTATCAAGTTCATCCTCAGTAACACATTCTGAAACTCCTCTCATTACAAGTGATTTACGATCAGACATATTTGTACCGAAACGAGCCATTAATTAACTGCTTTGGTTTCTAGCGAGCTTACCAAAAAAGTATTTAAATGTGGTTAGCTAGGTATGTTAGAGTTAATATGTCTGAATCGAATCCCGAAGTACTCAAAGCTGTCCGTCTTCTTGTTGGCGATATCGTAAATAAAGAGAGATACGTAATGTTACCTGCAGAGCCAGGTGAAGGTGACCCTGTTCTTGGTAAATTTAGAACAGTAAGTGATGCAAAAAGGTTTGCAAGTCGCAGTGATATTACTGAATTTTCACTTTGGACAAGGTTGAAAGTTGTTGGTGGAGGCTCATTAAAAGAAGATTTTAATGATTCTGATGACGAAGAGGAAATCGATGATGATCTGGGCGACTTGTTAGATGATGATTCTGATTTGCCTGATCTTGAAGAAGATGCAGATCTAGATGAACTTCTATGAGTAGCGATATAATAATACACCAAACGTCTGGTAAAAATTTTAAGGGGTCGACATTTATTTGTGGCCTACCAGGAGTAGGTTTAGTTGGCAATATAGTAGCAAACTTTTTGGTTAATAATCTTAAGCTCGAGCAAGTAGGAGTTGTAGATGGTCCAGGATTCCCTTCAATATCGGTAGTTAAGGATGGTGTTCCTAATCATCCTATGAGGCTTTACGCAGGTGAGCAGATTTGTAACGATGGGAAGTGTAACCAAATAGTAATATGTGTAAGTGATTTTGTTCCACCAGTTTCTTCAACAAAAGAATTGGTTGACTGTATTTTTGATTGGGCTAAAGAAAAAGGATGTACGAGTTTTATAATTGGCGAAGGATTTTCAATTCCCCAGAAAAGCGATGATAAGGATAGTATTGTTTACGGAGTAAGTTCTACAGAAGCCTCAAAAGATTGGATAAGTAATGCTAATGTAACTCCTTTTGAATTTGGAACCATTGGAGGTTTCACTGGAGTTATGTTGAATCAGGGCAGATTACGTTCGGTAAATGTTTTGGGCCTTCTTGCTGAAGTTGAAGAAGATATTCCAGATGCACTTGCAGCTTCTAAAATTATTGAGGCAATAGATAAATTATTATTGGAGATTGATTTAGATCCTAAGCCACTCCTTGAAGAAGCGGCCTCTCTTGAAAAAGAATTACAGAAAGTGACTGAACAAGTGCCATCAGATACTAATAATTCAATTCCAAGATATATTGGATAAGTTTAAAACAACATATATTTACATATAATCGTGAGCATAAATTTAGAAGAAGCTAAACTTTCAGTAATTTCAAATATTAATAAAATATTTAAGGAGAATAATTACCCGATACTCCCCATAGATGAGAATCCAATTCAAGGCGACATATCTATAATCTGCTTTCCTGGAGCTCAACTTTTAAAGAAAAGTCCTGAAGAAGTTGCAAAAAAGGTTTCAGAGATGATATCTCATATTGAATTAATCAAAGAAACTTTTGTGGTTAAGGCTTTTTGTAATGTAGTGTTAGATTGGAAATTTTTACTGGAAGACATATTTGGCGATATTAACTTTAGTGAATATGGAAGAGGAGTTTCAAAGCCTGATTCCATTTTATTAGAACACACATCAGCTAATGCAACAGGTCCTTTTCATATGGGTAGGGCACGAAATCCAATTATTGGGGATAGTGTTTCTAGACTTCTAAAGTATTATGGATATGAAGTTTCAACTGAATATTATGTAAATGATACCGGTAGGCAAGCAGCTACAGTTGCTTATGGAATTAAAAATTTTAAGGGTGGAAAGTCGATTAAACAAGATCACAAATTAGTCGAATGTTATCGTCAGGCCTCTGATGCTTTAAAGAGTGATGATAATATTAAGTCTGAAATTTATAAAAAAATGGAGCTCATCGAAAGCGGAGATAAAGAAGCTTTGATGGAAGTCAAAGAAGCAGCTGGAATGATGCTTTCTGGTATGAAATCATCGCTTAAGCGACTAAATGCTGAGGCAGATTCATATTTCCATGAATCCGATTTAATTCTTGATGGTAGCGTTAATGGTGTGATAGAATCTCTAAAGAAGAGTAAAATATGTGCTGAAGAAAAAGGTGCCTTTTACCTTGATTTAGAAGGAAAGAATATAGCAGGTAGGAATCAAAAGTTTTTCTTCACTCGTAATAATGGTTTAAGTTTGTACACCACTAGAGATATAGCCTATCATCTTAATAAATTTAAGAGATTCAATAAGGCACTCAACATTTTGGGTGAAGATCATAAACTCCAAAGTAATTTACTGAATATAGCACTTGAAGAATTAGATTCTAATAAGCCTGACAATTTATTTTATTCATTTGTTAACCTTCCAGGGGGAAAAATGTCGACTAGGGCTGGTCGCGTTGTATATTTAGATGATATGATGGACCAAATTGTCGATGCCTCTCTTGAAAGGTTAGAAGAAGTAGAGATGTCTGATAATCAAAAACGCTTACTATCAGAAAAAATAGGCATAGGTTCCTTGAGATATAATGTGCTTAAAGTTCAACCTGAGAAAGGCTTCACATTTAGTATAGATGATGCATTAAGTATACAGGGAGATTCAGCACCTTTTGCAATGTATTCCCATGCTAGGATGTCCTCAATTTTACGTAAATATGGAGATAATATTCCTAATTTCATGTTTGAAGGAGATTTAGTAGAATCTGAAATAGAACTGATTAGAACAATGGCTAAATGGCCGAAAACTGTTGAATCTGCAGTAGACAAGCTTGCAATCCATATCATCCCGAATTATGTTCATCAATTGTCTTCTAAATTTAATAATTTTTACCGTGATTGTAAGGTAATTGGAGATACTAATGAATATCTTAGAATTAATCTAGTGAATACTTCTAAAAGAATTTTATTTGATGCATTAGATATTTTGGGAATTGAAGCCCCAGATAGAATGTAGTGGTGGTGAGGGAGAGATTCGAACTCCCGTGGTCGCGATCTGCAGTCGCGTGCATAGCCGGGCTCTGCCACCTCACCTAGTAATTATCCAGCAAAGGTAGGATATTAATTATTAGGTACCACTTCTAGCTATAGTTCTTGCGATGTCTGTACTATTCATTTTCTTTTTCATGTCGCTCAAGAGGTTCTTATAGTGCGAGATTTGTTCATTAATTCTTTCGATTTCAGTTTTATCAGCATCTCCTCTGTCATAACGTTCATTTACTTTTTCTCTTCTATTTTCCCATTTCTCTAATTCGTTTAAAACCTCAATAATCTTATCTTCGACACTTTTCATATTTACATGAACCTTATAGTTTCTAGATTACTAGGGACCCTAGCATCAAGTCTCACCTTTCTTCTAATATCATTGGCAAACTGCTCACATTTTTGAGGGTCTCCATGGTTTAACAGAACAATCTTAGGTCTTGGTCGAATTGTTCTTAAATATCTCATTAATTGCCTTTTATCACTATGTCCGGAGAAACCTTCACAAGTTTCTATGTTCATATTCACTTTCACTGGGATAGTACCTCCCTTCTCACGATCATGTAAGTGTATTTCTTTTGCACCCTGCTGCACTCTTTGACCCATTGTTCCGGCAGCTTGGTACCCAACAAACACCATAGTACTGTTGAAATCTGGTGCCCAGTGCCTTAGATATTCCATTACAGGTCCACCATTAACCATGCCAGATGTTGCCAAGACAATAGCAGGTTCTTCTCTACCACATATTTCTTGTCTCATTTCGGTGCTTTCTACCTTATTAAAAATTTCAGATCTAAAAGGGTTGTCTTGATTTTGGTAAACCTTATTTCTTAAATTATTATTCAAGTATTCTGGATAGGCTGAATGTAAGGCAGTAGCTTCCCATATCATTCCGTCAAGATAAACTGGCATATCTTTCAATTTCCCTTCCGAATGAAGCTTCTCTAAAACAAGCATAACTTCTTGTGACCTTCCCACAGCAAATACAGGAATCAAAATTTTACCTTTTTTCTCCACGGTTCTATTAATTATTTCATATAGCGTACGGGAACCTTCCTCTCTAGCGGGTTGAAAATCGTTGTAACCTCCGTAGGTGGATTCCATAATTAATCCTTCTAGTCTTGGAAAATGATTTACTGCTTTGTCGAAAAGCCAAGTATTTTCAAATTTAATATCTCCTGAAAATACAAGGTTGTACTGTCCGTCACCTACGTGAAAATGGGCTGCAGCAGAACCTAATATATGTCCTGAATTGTGAAAAGTTAGCTTTAAATCCGGTGAAACATCAGTAGTGTCTCCATAGTTTAGGGGTATGGTGTTTCTTATTGCTTGTCGTATTTGTTCGGTATTGTAGGGAACTTTTTTACCTTCAGAATTTTGAATCTTAATAAAATCATTTTGCAGTAATGAAGATAATTCTCTTGTTGGTGGGGTGCAGTAAATCGGCCCATCGAAGCCATAAACGAAAAGCATAGGTAAAAGTGCTGAATGATCTAAATGTGCATGTGTAAGTACAACAGCATCAATTCCTTCTAGAGGTGTTACTTCAGGAGCACTTAAAAATGGACTCGGTTCTTTTTCGTTACCTGGGTTAAATCCACAATCTACCAAAACTTTACTATCTTTTGTCATCAAAAGATGACACGACCTTCCAACTTCTCGATATCCTCCCAGAGCCGTTACTCTTACGTGTTGCTCTCCTGGAATCGTATCCCTGAATATTTTTTTGCCAACCCTTGTTAAGAATTTCTTTCGCCCTTCGGCCACTTTATCTTCTAACATATAATTTCTTATATCTTTTAAGGTTCGAGACTCCATTGGTGATGATCTTATTATAACGGGATTCCAGCCTACTTCCCTTCTAATCTGATTCAAAACAACGCCGTGTTTTCCGATAGCTCTTCCGGGATTAGTTGCTTCTAAAATTACATCACCATTTATTTCGTCAAACCTAGTATTAACAATGCCAGCTTCGTCTGGCAATATTTCCTTAAGTTTCTGTTTAGCAGCTATAATTGGCTTTCTAACACTAGAATCAGCCTTAATCACTATTCTTTTCCTTACATTTTGGGCTAATTTCCGGATTAAATCATTATTGTCGGAAAATATTTCCAGATTAGGTGTATACAGTACTACGTTAGAAGCTTCTACTTTCACATCAGTGAATGTGATAGTGTCTGGAATAACTTCGGTTGCGACTTTCTTTACTAATTTAATTACGTCCTCTACGGCCATTTGACCTTCCTTAATTGTTGACTT
>MIZB01000308.1_pt2 | contig 22714 bp, 24 predicted proteins | sample 888171 | NCBI WGS metagenome assembly MIZB01 (sample SAMN05440186, study PRJNA335308) | marine metagenome | isolation source: marine water
TYWWRCTATSYWTRCCTKCAGGTCGACTCTAGAGGATCCACACCAGCCTTTCAATTTGGTCTCTTCTTCAGTAATCTCTCTTCCCATTCCTTTTGACCATTCCGAGATAATTTCTTCTTTACTAAAACCACATTTGGCTTCAGCTTTAGACCAATTATTCATAATCCATGGAGGTGTTTCAAATTTTTCTGCGAATGCTTGTAAGAAGACACGAAGATCATTCTGATTTTGAGTTCCAATCTTTAATTCCATGTAGGAATTGCCTGGTTTTCCAAAAAATCCTTTGTATTTAACAGAAGTAATTCTAGCTTTAAATCCAGCGAAACGAAATGAAACACTCCAGTCCATTTCATCGAAACCACTTTCTCTTAATCTTAATTTAGGAGTATCATCCACTCCCTGACATGCTTCCCAGNAATTTGTCTCCAAAATCAGTGAACCACATAAGTCCAAAGGTACCACTTTTCCTTGGTTCANTATTTACCTGNACTTCATGGCNACTAACTTTGGCNAAANTGGNTGTTTTGCTTCNTAGGCTGAGCAATAAGNAGTTACTGAATGCACTGNATTGACACGAATRGGMGTGCATAAAACATCACCGCTAGCTATTAATACGGCGTTACCGGCGTGAAATTAGGCCTCTTGGCTATTGACAGTACTTAATTCACGAACATGACCTTTCAACTCCCTTTGGAGATTTAAGAGATATTAGAACTTTGTCTGCCCTTGGTTAAGAGGATAATAAAGAGATGATTAAAATGAATATTGATCCAACAAGTAGTAAGTATGTTATCCGAGCTTCAATAAGAGCAAACGGAGTAGTAAATAAGTCAGATGTAGTAGGCGCAGTCTTCGGTCAAACCGAGGGATTACTAGGGGACGAATTAGACCTTAGAGACCTTCAGAAAAGCGGAAGAATGGGTCGCGTAGAAGTCGACATTAAAAGCGACAAAGGCAAATCCAAAGGTGAAATAGAAATTTCATCAAGTATGGACCAAGTGGAAACTTCAGTTTTTGCTGCAGCTTTAGAAACGGTTGAGAGAGTTGGACCTTGTAAGGCAACTGTCAAAATCACAGCTTTAGAAGATAGTAGAACTTCCAAACGTGAAGTTATCATTGAGCGTGCTAGATCCTTATTGATTGATTTACTTTCAGATTCAAGGACAGCAGGTTCAACAATTACTGATACTGTAAGAAAAGCTCTTCAAACTGAAGAAGTAGTTAGATTCAAAGGCAAATTGCCTGCAGGACCTAACGTAGAGACAAGTGATGCCGTTATTATCGTAGAAGGTAGAGGAGATGTTTTGAATTTATTAAAGCATGGAATCAAGAATGCAGTTGCAGTTGAAGGGACAAATATTCCTAAAGAAGTTACAGCATTAACCAAAGAAAAAACAGTTACAGCCTTCGTTGACGGAGACCGTGGCGGTGAAATGATAATTCAAGAATTATTGCAAGTAGCAGAAGTTGATTTCATAGCAAGAGCTCCTAGCAATACAGAGGTAGAACATATCACTCACAAGCAAATAATGAAGTGTTTGAGAGACAAGACCTCAGCAGAGTTGTTCATGGAACAAAACAAATGGGCACGCCCAGGAAGCGGTACTTCAAGTAAGAAAACCCGTCGTTCCCCTTCTAAGAAAGCTAGCTCAACAACTAAAGCTAAGAAAGAAGCTGCACCAGCAGAACCAGCTGAACCTGTAGAGGCAAGTCCAGTTTTCCTAAAACAATTAGATGCGCTTCAAGGTTCAAAAAATGCACGCTTTTTAGCTACCGAAGAACTTGCAGATGAAGTTTCAATCAGTGGTCTTCAAGATCAATTAGAGAACTCCGGAGCTACGTACAAAAAGAATGGAGTCAACACATTGGTAATGGACGGCATCATAACTCAGAGATTAATTGAATTAGTTCCTAAAGCAGGAATTAACGTCATAGTTGCTGAAAAGAAAGGCCCTCTTCCAAGAGACCCTGTAGGCATTACGATGTTTACAAGAGAAGATTTATCATAATCTAATAACTTAAGCCAAATGGTTATATCCCACTATACCAGTGGACAATAGCATGGCAGACGAAATGATAGACGAAGAAGGTTTACGACGCTCCGCAAGAAGCCAAATTATTGTAGATACTATTGAACGTAGTTTAGAAAAAATGATGTTCGTAGAATCTAACATTGGTAAAGAGATGGAACCTAAGGATCTTTTTCAAGTAAAAAGGGAAGCTGTGGCATCCGTTGCTGAATTAAAATATGCAATTTCAATCTTAACTGGGAAACTAGAGATTTAATGGCATCACGGCTCGTGCTCGCCCTGGACGAAACTGATCCAGCTCGGGCTCTAGATATTGCAAAAGAAGTATCTCCTTTTGTATCAAAAATAAAGATAAATTATCCACTTGTATTATCTGCAGGTTTAGATATTGTAACTGAAATATCCAAATTCAGTAAAGTTATTTGTGATTTCAAAGTGGCAGATATCCCTAATACAAATCGTTTGATTACTGAGGCTGTGTTCTCAGCAGGAGCAACAGGAATTATCGCGCATGCATTTCCAGGACCTGAGTCTTTGAAAGCAATTAGATCAGTTGATCCAAGTAAAGAGATGTATGTTGTAATCACAATGTCACATCCTAAAGGGGGTGACTTTTTCAAGATAGAAGAATTTTGTTCTTTAGCATTAGAGGTTGGAGCAACAGGCGTTGTAGCTCCTGCGACTAGACCTGAAGATGTAGCTCGAGTCAAAAGTTTAATTGGAGATTTAGAAATTATATCACCAGGAGTAGGTGCTCAAGGTGGAGATCCTAAAGAAACAATAAAAGCTGGAGCAGATTTTATTATTGTTGGAAGAGGGATTTATCAGGCAGACAATCCTGCATCAGCAGCAGAAAAATATATGTCAGATATGAACATAGATGATTAAGTTACGAAATTTTTTCAAATCATTTGGTCCAAAGAACGTTCTTAGAAGTTTAGATTTAGACATTGATTCAGGAGAAATAGTAACAATTAAAGGAAAAAATGGCAGTGGTAAAACTACACTGTTGAAGGCTCTGTCTACATTGGAAAAGCCAGATGATTATGATTTGGCAGAAATAGATGGATTTGATTTGGTTTCAAATTCAGAAGAAATAAGGTCGAGAGTAGGTTTTCTATCTCATAATCCTCCATTTTATCCAGAACTGACTGGTCTCGAAAATTTAGATTTTTGGCTTGATTTGCATCCTGCTGATTATGACTTAGATTATGCAAGTGAAATGTTAGCTAAAGTAGGTCTTATCATGTTCAAAGATGACATGGCTGGTAATTACTCTAGAGGAATGATTCAAAGGTTAGGATTTGCAATTGCAATAGCACATTCACCAACTACCCTTTTACTTGATGAACCTTTTACAGGACTAGATGATGAAGGTAGTCAAATAATTGAGGAGCATTTGATTAGATTGAAAGAAGAGGATTGTAGTATTTTACTCTCATCACATGATAATATTTCATTTACAGATAGAACATTGGAATTAGATCAGGGAGCTATAAAATGAATCCAATCTTAGTTCTTCTGAAAAAGGAATTAAGGGTTGAATTCCGAACATTACAGGGCATTGTTCCTGCAGCATTACTATCCTTCATGATTCTCATGTCTCTTAAATTTTCCATCATGGATTTAGTAGTCATTGAGAAATCAGGAATTTTATGGGTTTCAATTCTTCTAACTGGTTTGGGACTGATTACTCACACAGCAACCAGAGAAATTGAAAGAAGAACGATTGAAACCTTGAAGTTAGCCCCAATATCAAGATATGAATTATATCTAGGAAGGGCTTTTGGTTCTATGATTTTACTTTGGCTTTTGAGCACTATTGTGTTCTTGTTATTTGTAGTCCTTTTTGGAAATGTATTTGGAGATGAATGGATTTTGGCTTACGTAGTTGTCTTAGTGGGTTGTATTGGAATTGCAGCCGTTGGCACTCTAGCAGCAAGTTCCATGACTCCTATGTACGGAGGCTGGATGCTGACTTCGCTTTTCTCTATACCAATTCTACTATTTACTGTGATTGAGGCTGGAATAAAGTGTACGGATTCTTTGATTACAGATTCTTCTGATTTCCAGCTAGCATTGACCTTACTTTTCCTTTACAATATGGTTTTTGTAACTGGTGGAGCTTGGTTAAGCGAGATTTCTGAATAAAATAGATAATATTTAATACAACTAAAGCTTCGGTAGGTTATGCAAGTAAAAGTAAACCCTGGTTCGATGCTAACTACAGCCATGGGTCTTTATTTCTTAATTTTACTTACGGCTTTGGCATTTTGGCCTGAAAATTGGGTTGATCCTTCATCAGTTGAGATTATTATTTTTTCATTAGGAATGGTAGTTGGAGGCATGCTAGTTCAACTTCTTTATCAAATTAGTTTTGATGATAAACAAGATGAAGTAGACCTATATTTGTCTCAGTCTGAAGAAAAAATAAATCAGCAAAAGTCTGAATTAAATTTACAAAAAGAAAATGTAAAGGAAAGGGAAAATTTTCTGCTAGAAGCTATAGATAGACTAACTCCAGATTCGAACGAACAAGTTGAAGATTCAGAGGAACTTGAAGATTTAGAAGAAATTGAGGATTCAGGAGAAACGGAGGATTTAGTAGAAGTTGAAGATTTAGAAGAAATTGAGGATTTAGCAGAAGTTGAAGACTCAGAAGAAATTGAGGATTTAGTGGAAGTTGAAGATTCAGAAGAGCGATCTGATGAAGTAGATTATGATTCAATGACTGTATCTCAGCTTAAGAATATTTTAAAGGAAAAAGAGCTATCTACTTCAGGTAAGAAATCTGACTTAATTGCTAGATTAAAATAAAAAGTATTTCAGTTTGATTTTTTTAATTTTAGAGAAGCTGAATTGATACAATATCGAAGTCTTGTTGGCTCAGGTCCATCATCAAACAAATGCCCTAAGTGAGATTCACAGTTCGAGCAAACAACCTCAATCCGTTTCATTCCATAAGAGATATCTTCTTTTTCAGTAACTATTTCCTCACTAGCCTCTTTGAAAAAACTAGGCCATCCAGTTCCGGAATCAAATTTGTGTTCCGATTCAAATAGTACCTCATCACAGCAAACGCAATGATATTTACCCTCATCATGGCAATCCCAATATTCATTTTGAAATGGAGGCTCTGTAGCACTACACCTGCAAACTTGGTATTGTTCTGGCGTTAACTTTTCTTTCCATTCTTCTTCGCTCATATAATTCCTGCAGATTTTCCACCTTTTTCAAAGGCATTCAATGCATGATCTAAATCTTTCTTTTCCAATCCTGCACTCATCATAACTCTAATTCTGGATTTATCAGGAGCAACCATTGGGAACACAATAGGCAAGGCAAACACATCCATTTCCAATAATTTTGCACTTAATTCTTTGGCTTTGTGAGATTCTCCACACATGACTGGAATGATTGGAGTTTCAGATACTCCTGTATCGAATCCCATTGATTGAACTTCTTTTCTGAAATATTCAGTATTTGACCATAGTTTTTCAACGTGTTCAGGTTCGTTTTCTAATACTTCTATCGAAGCTTTACAAGCTGCAATAGTAGCAGGAGGTGCTGAACCTGATAGTAACATTGTTCTTGATTTATTGAAGGCATAATCAACCATATGTTTTTCACCAGCAACAAGCCCGCCAACTACACCAAATGCTTTGGAGAAAGATCCAGATTCCATATCGACTTCGTCTTCAACACCAAAATGAGCACCAATTCCCCTTCCGCCAGCTAAAACACCTTCACCATGACAGTCATCAATGTACGTCATAGCGCCATATTCTCTAGCTAATTTTGTTATTTCATCTAACGGTGCGATGTCTCCATCCATAGAGAATACACCATCACTAATAACCAAAGTTTTCTCACTTTTCTTTGTAGCTTCTTTCAATCTGTCTTCTAATTCACCCATATCATTGTGGGCATAAATTGTACGATTTTCCTTCTTGACACCAGATAATCTTACACCATCAATTATTGAACCATGATTTAGTTGATCAGAAATAATAGAATCTTTTTTACCAGCTAATTGAGGAATTAGTCCTGAATTAACTGCAAAACCAGTTTGGTAATACAATGCAGCTTCTCTATTCTTAAATCTAGCAATCGTGTCTTCGAGTTCATTGTGGATATCCATGTTGCCTGCAATAGGTCTAACACTTCCACTTCCAGCTCCATGTGATTTAACTGCATCAATTGCAGCTTGCTTAACTTTAGGATGATTACTCATGCTAAGGTAATTATTTGCACAGAGCATTATTCTCTCTTTATCGTCGATAATAGCTCTACCTGTTGATGGTCCACCTATCACGGGCGGTTTCCAATCAAATCCTTTCTTGACTAAGTCGTCATACTCTTTTTTCATCCAGTTTGTCGGGCTACTCATTTAGTCTCCTTAAGTTTGTAATCATTTCCTCAGTCATTTTTGATATATCAAATTTTGGTTCCCATCCCCAATCTTTCCTTGCATCGTCATCATTGATTGAAATTGGCCAAGTATCTGCGATATCTTGCCTGTAATCTGGTTTGTAAATACAATCAAAATTTACATGGGAATTAATTTCGTTTTCTAACTCTTCAGCAGAAAAGCTCATACTTGACAAATTATAATTGGAATGGTAATTCAAAGATTCCAGAGGAGCATCCATTAATTCTAACGTAGCTCTGATAGCATCATCCATGAACATCATAGGCAATCGTGTATCTTTATTCACAAAACATTCATATTTTCCGCTTTCGATAGCATCAAAGTACATTTCAACAGCATAATCAGTTGTGCCTCCACTTGGTTTATGCTTCCAACTGATTAATCCAGGATATCTAATTCCTCTAACATCAATATTGTGTTCTTTGAAGTACATATCACATAATTCCTCACCCTTAACTTTTGTTATTCCGTAAACTGTTGTTGGATTTAGTTTAATATTCTGTGAAGTGTTCTCTTTAGGTACATCAGGTCCAAACACAGCTATTGAACTAGGGCAGAATAATTTTTGGTTATATTTTTTAGCAATTTTAAGGACATTTTCTAAACCATTATAGTTTACATCATGGCATAGTTCAGGATTCTTTTCACCTGCAGCAGAGAGTATTGCTGCTAAGTGATAAACAATTTCAATATTATTTTTTTTATTTATTTGTTCATAGGTTTTCATATCACGAATATCACATTTTACAAATTTACCATCATAACTATCAGGTTCTTTCAAGTCTGAAGCAATTATTTTATCTTTACCATATTTTTCTTGTAAAGCAAGGACTAATTCAGTTCCAATTTGCCCCAATGCTCCAGTTACAAGAATCATATTCATACAACAGATGTATTGCTTTATATTGATTCCCAAAGAGTCATTAAATGCGTTTTTCATGACAATTTATGAGTGATGACTCACCAATCATAATTGTTAACCTAAAAGCCTACGAGGAAGGCTATGGTGCAGATGGTTATGATCTATGCAAAATAATGGAAGAAATAGCCCTTGAACACAATGTCAATTTGGCTGCAGCAGTATCAGCAATTGACTTAGTAGACTTTAGTGATAATCTAGAAATTCCTATATTTGCGCAACATGTTGATGGTGTGAATTATGGGTCCCATACAGGGGCTATATTGCCTGAAGCTGTTAGATATTCCGGTGCAGTCGGTACTTTAGTCAATCATGCAGAATGTCAGATGACTTGGGAAGAAATTGAAAAGACAATAAATCGCTGCAAAGAGCTTGGCTTATCGACGGTGCTTTGTACTGCAGACATAGAATCTTCAGAAAAAGGAGCCCACCTGAATCCAGATATGATTGCTGTAGAACCTCCTGAATTAATTGGAGGAGATATCTCAGTTTCAACTGCTAAGCCTGAAATAATATCAGACACAGTTGAAGTTGTTAAGAAAATAAATTCCGATATTTCAGTACTTTGCGGAGCTGGTGTAAAGAATCAAAACGATATTTCCAAAGCAATGTCGTTAGGTTCAGAAGGAATTCTTCTTGCGTCAGGCGTTGTTAAATCTTCAGACCCTAGAAAAGTTTTACTAGATTTGATTAAAGGATTATAATCAATTTTATATACCGGCAGGAGTAGACAACCTCAGGTTGCTTACCACTTGTAATTTTTACAACGGTCAGGCCAGCCTATCCTTAATAACGGAGAAAATAAAATGTCGATAGGAATTGAACCTTTAGGAGAGATGGTTCTCATAGAGCTTGAACAGGCTGCAGAAAAAACTGCAAGTGGATTAATGTTGCCTGAAGCTGCAAGAGAAAAAATGAATGTTGGTACAGTTGTGGCAGCCGGCCCAGAGTCGGAAAATGTCAAAGCTGGAGATAAAATAGTGTACAAGAAGTACGCCGGAACAGAATTGAGCTGGGGAAATACAGATTATCTTTTGATTAAATCTGAAGATCTTCAAGCTAAGGTTAAGTGAGGTAAAAAATGGCTAAACAAATGATATACGGGGAAGAAGCAAGAAAAAAGCTGCTTGATGGAATTACAGCAGCAACAGACGCAATCAAAGTAACACTGGGACCAAAAGCAAGAACAGTTGTATTGGATAAATCTTTTGGAAGTCCAACCATTATCAATGATGGAGTTACTATTGCAAAAGATATAGAATTACCTGACGCCTATGAAAACATGGGAGCTCAATTGGTTAAGGAAGTAGCAAGTAAAGCACAAGATAATGCAGGAGATGGTACATCTACCGCAGCAGTTTTGGCACAGTCACTTTCGTCATACGGATTGAGAAATGTTTCTGCAGGTATGTCACCTGTGAATCTCAAAAGTGGTTTCGATAAAGCTATAGAAACCGTAGTTGCAGATTTGAAGAAAGCATCTAAGTCAGTAGAATCTGGTGAAGTTATCAAGCAAGTGGCATCAATTTCAGCAAATAATGATTCAGAAATTGGTACTTTGATTGCAGACGCAGTCGAAAAAGTAGGACATGATGGAATTATCACTGTAGAGGAAGCAAAATCAATGGAAACCAGTTTGAAAGTTGTAGAAGGTATGGAATTCGATAAAGGGTATGTTTCACCTTACATGATTACAGATCGTGAAAAGAGAGAAGCTGTTCTCGATAATCCAAAAATATTATTCACAGATCACACAGTTTCAGCAGCTCAGGATTTGATTCCAGCATTAGAAGTAGCTGTTAAGCAAAGCAAATCACCATTATTGATTGTTTCAAAAGATTTAGAAGGTGAAGCATTAGCTACACTTGTTCTTAATGTAGCTTCAAAAGTTGTAAAAGCTTGTGCAGTTAAAGCTCCAGGATTTGGAGATGAACAAGGTGAACAATTAGAAGATTTAGCAATACTAACCGGCGGAACTGTCCTTGTAAAAGATCAGGGTGCTGAGTTAAAAGAAATTACAGAAGCTCATCTAGGAACTGCTGACAAAGTAATTATTGGAAAGAATAAAACAACAATAATTTCAGGTGGCGGTTCAAAGAAAGCTATTGATGACAGAGTAGGAATACTACGCAGTCAATCCAATGTGGCATCTAGCAAATGGGATAAAGAAAAGCTAGACAAGCGTATTGGTCGTCTAAGTGGTGGAGTAGCAGTATTGGAAATAGGTGCTGCAACAGAAACCGAAATGAAAGAAAAGAAAGCTCGTGTTGATGACGCACTTAACGCTACAAGAGCTGCAATGGCAGAAGGAGTAGTAGCAGGCGGTGGTGTCGCACTTCTTAGAGCATCAGAATCATTAGACAAAATGGCAAATAAATTGTCAGATGAAGAAGCAGTAGGTGTCAGAATTGTCCGTGATGCTTTAGCAATACCAGCAAGGCAAATTGCTGAGAATGCTGGAGAAGATGGATCAGTTGTAGTTTCTAAAATTAGAGAAGGAAAAGGTAATTTTGGATTCAATGCCAGAACCAACACTTACGAAGATTTGATGAAAGCTGGAGTTGTAGATCCTGTTAAAGTAACAAGAAATGCAATCCAAGCAGCCGGTTCAATTGCCGGTTTAGTCCTAACCACAGAAACCCTAGTCTCAGATATACCAGATGAGAGTGGAGGTTCTATGCCAGCCATGCCTGATATGGGCGGAATGGGCGGCATGGGTGGAATGGGCGGTATGATGTAAGGATTTTATCCTTTAATCTCTTTCAGTCTTTCGAAAACCGCTTTTGCGTGGCCGCGAGCCTTGACTTTTGTCCAGGCTTCGGCTACCAAACCATTCGGATCAATTAAGTAAGTAGTTCGAACTACTCCCATGTAGGTTTTACCATACATTGACTTTTCTTGCCAGACTCCGTAGTCGGCAAGCATTTGCTTTTCAGTGTCAGCTAGTAATTCCATACCTAGTCCGTGTTTATCTATGAACTTACAGTGTTTTGCAGCAGTATCAGGACTTATTCCTACTATAACTGTATTTTCACTTGTAAAATGGTCTAATTCTTCTGTAAATTCTTGAGCTTCTACAGTACATCCTGGAGTGTCATCACGAGGATAAAAATAAGCAACTAACCACTTACCTTTGTAATCATCTAAAGTTTTGTTCTCTTCATCTTGGTTTGGTAATTCAAATTTTGGTGCTTTTTTTCCAACTTCTAGTATAGTCATACATTTCATTAGACTACGATAGATATACGTTACAGTGGAATATTACCGTGTTTTCTCTTAGGTCTATTTTCTCGTTTGTTTCCGTATCTTTCTAGTCCTAAAATTAATTCTTTTCTAGTTTCTCTTGGGAAGATAACGCGATCGATATATCCCATTTCAGCAGCAACATATGGAGATGCAAATTTATCTTTATAATTATCACTCAATTCTTTGTGAGTTTTCTCTGGATCTTCAGCCTCTCCAATATCTTTTCTGAAGATAATATTTACTGCACCATCAGCACCCATGACTGCAATTTCAGCAGTAGGCCATGCTAAATTCAAGTCAGCGCGTATATGTTTGGAAGCCATTACATCGTATGCTCCGCCATACGCTTTTCTCGTAATTACAGTTAGTTTAGGAACTGATGCTTCTGAGAATGCATACAGTAGCTTAGCGCCATGTCTGATAATTCCTCCATGTTCTTGTTCAGTTCCCGGTAGGAAACCAGGCACATCCACAAAGGTAACTAGTGGAATATTGAAAGCATCACAAAATCTAACAAACCTAGCGGCTTTAGTCGATGCATCAATATCTAAGCATCCGGCAAGAACAGAAGGTTGATTAGCGACAACTCCGATAGGATGACCTCGTAATCTTCCAAAACCAGTGATTATGTTTTTAGCCCAATGAGGCTGTACTTCGAACAAAGGGTCATCACAAATCAAGTTGATCAAATCCAACATATCATAGGGGACTGTTGAAGTATCAGGAATGATTTCATCTAATTCCAAAATACCCTCAGACTCTTCTTTGGTATATGGAGTAATAGGTAAACTTTCCATATTGTTTTGAGGAACAAAACCAATTAATTCTCTTAAAGATTCAAACATATCTTCTTCAGATTCACATGCTAAATGAGCAACACCAGAAACTGAATTATGAGTTATAGCGCCTCCAAGAGCTTCGAAAGTTACTTCTTCATGTGTTACAGTTTTGATAACATCAGGGCCTGTGATAAACATGTGACTTGTATCTTTCACCATTAGTGTGAAATCAGTCATGGCTGGGCTGTAGACAGCTCCACCTGCACATGGACCTAAGATTAGTGAAAATTGCGGAATAACGCCTGATGAAGTAACATTTCGGTAGAAAATTTCGGCATATCCTCCGAGACTAACAACACCTTCTTGAATTCTAGCACCTCCAGAATCATTRAGTCCGATAATAGGACATCCTGTTTTGGCAGCTAAATCCATAACTTTACAGATTTTTTGTGCATGCGCTTCGCCTAAAGCTCCTCCAAAAACTGTGAAATCTTGAGCAAAAAGGTACACAATTCTTCCGTTAATAGTACCATGTCCTGTAACAACACCATCGCCATCAGGTCTCTTCTTATCTAATCCAAAATTATTGCTACGGTGCTTTACCATCGCATCGAGTTCTACAAAGGAATCTGCATCAAGTAGTGATTCTATTCTCTCTCGGGCAGTCATCTTTCCAGCTTTATGCTGCTTATCAATTCTAACTTGGTCTCCCTCTGAGACTTTCTTTAATTTTTTCTCAAGTTCTTTGATTTTATCAGATGTTCCCATCAATGGCCTATCAGCCCAGTTCTATAACTTTGTGCCTCCCCAAAATACTTAACATACACCCTCGATAAGCTAATGTGGCAAAAGGCGTCAAGGGTACACGTGATTTTTATCCTGAAGAGATGAGACTCAGAAATTGGTTGTTTGATAATTTCACATATGCTTCGCTTTTACACGGTTTTGAAGAGTATGATGCGCCAGTTTTAGAAAATGAGGATCTCTATACTAGAAAGCAAGGGGAAGAGATAGTAAAACAATTATATAATTTCAAAGATAAAGGTGATAGGAAGGTTAGTTTACGCCCTGAAATGACACCTTCACTAGCCAGGATGGTAATGTCCAGGGCCGGTGTTCTTCCAATGCCAATCAAATGGTTCTCAATTCCTCAATGCTGGCGTTACGAAAGAATGCAAAAAGGAAGAGGTCGTGAGCATTTTCAATGGAATGTAGATATTTGGGGTACTAGCGAAATTTCAGCAGATGCAGAATTATTTTCAGTTATTACAACGTTCCTCGAAGGTGTTGGCTTAACTGAGGAWGATGTAGTTATTCGAGTTAGTAGTAGAAAAGTTTTGGAAGAAGTACTAGGTTCCTTAGGCATTGAAGGTGATAAATTTGCACAAACGTGTATTATTGTTGATAAGATGGACAAGCTTTCTCCTGAAGTAATTAAYAAACAATTAAGTGAATTAGGGCATACTTCAGAGATTATCTCAACAATTCAATCTACATTAGGATTGAARAATTTGARTTCATTAAAGAAAGTGCTAAACTCAGATAGTAAGGCGTTGCAAGAGTTAACTGAATTATTTGACGCAATAGATTCCTATGGCATTTCAGACTGGGTTAAATTTGACGGTTCTATTGTTAGAGGTCTTGCATATTATACCGGTTCAGTTTTCGAAGTCAATGATCGCAAAGGGAAGTTTAGGGCAATATGTGGTGGTGGACGATATGATACGCTTTTATCTACTTTAGGAGGAAAAGATTTACCAGCTACAGGGTTTGGCTTTGGAGATATGGTAATTATGGAACTATTGAAAGATAAAGGCTTACTTCCACAATTRCTTAGTGGAGTCGAAGATGTTGTTATTGCTTTAGATCCWGAAYTGAAAAATGTGGCRGTGAAAGTTGCTTCAGTATTACGYGATTCAGATAGATTAGTAGATTTAGTCCTTGAAAATAAGAAAATGAARTGGGCGTTTAARCACGCTGAGCGTGTTGGTGCCAATAGAATAATTTTGGTTGCTCCAGAAGAATGGAGTCGTCAAAAAATTAAGGTTAAAGATTTACAAACTGGTGAAGAATTCGAAACTACTTTAGAAGAAATTTAAACTTCACATTCGTTCAAAGGTTTATCATTCCTAGTTCTAACAATTATCGGAAATTCAAAGCATAGTTGACCTTTACTATTTCTCTCTTGTCTACGTTGATACTCTAATTCCACGACAAACCAATCTTCTTCCTTAAGTTCAGTTTTTTCTAATTTATATCCTTTCTCTAATAATTCTGAGGTGACAATGTCCATATTTTCTTCGCCAAGTCTTCCACCTCCAGCCCATCCACAATCTACGAGGACAGGTTCATCGAAAAAAGGACTGTTCTCATATTGAGCCAGTCTGAATCTTGCAAACCGGACCTCATGCTTTCCAGAACCATTAGATACTTTTGTAACAATACAATCGGTTGTTTCTATAAATTTAAATTTGTATGAACCTTTACGCTTTGGTTTTCCATTCATCGTGAAAGTAATTTGATCATCAGCTTTTCTAAGAATGAATCCTTCCCAATCATTTTCTTTTGCTTCATTAGCCATTTCTTCAGTAAAGACCTTAATGTTTCTTTTACTAAAATGATTTGTTAATTCTACTCTTTCAAGGAATGTGCGGTCAGTTACATCCTCGCCATACCAAAAAATAACATCAAAAACATTGTAATTGAATGTATATCCTTCAGTAATCAACGAGTCATATTTATTTTTTGCTTTAGCTTCAGTAGTAGTTTCAGTAGTCACAGCTTTCAGAACTTTTGGATCTTCTTTACCATCTTTGTCAAATGCAATCAATTCTCCAATGATTAATGATTCCTCAGGTAATTTTTCTAAAGCATTTTTAATTTCATTAACAACACTTAAAATTTCAGTTATAGGTTTAATTCTTCTAGTATATCCTATTTTTTCAGTACCAGTATTGTGTAGGAGTATACATGAGCCATCGTGTTTTCTTTCTGCTAACCATTCACCATCATAAGGATCATCATCTTTTTTCAATTTACTTATCGGTTTGCAAGGTGCAAATGACTGAGTTAAGGTTGAACTAACAACAATTTCTTCACCTAAAATGGCATTTTCACGATTTTCCACATAACCTTCTTCTTTCTTCTTCTTAATTTTCCTTTCGTATTCTAAAATCGCCTGTTCGTTATCAGTAGTTTCATTACTCCTACCTTTATTTTTACCATGAACAGTTTCCTCAGTAATTTGTTTCTTTCCGTCTTCCTCTTCTTTTGATGTCCACCATTCAGTAATAATTACATTATCTTTGACTTCAATAATCATATGTTTTAGCCTTCCCGTCAAGTGTAATTGATACAATGTAGTTTTCATTCTAAAACCTCTATAATTTAGTACTATAAAAAGTGGGGCGAAGCCCGGGAATCGAACCCGGGACGAGGGAACCACAATCCCCCAGTTTAACCAAACTAGCCTAGCTTCGCCACTATATTCATGACCAACAAGGCATTACATAAAATTACTTGGTAATTAGATAATATCCTTAGGTCGATACTCGCCCCATACTTTGCGAAGTGAGTTACAAATTTCACCTAGACTAACTTTTGCATTTACAGCTTCGATTATGTGTGGGAGTAAATTTTCATCTGTAGTTGCAACTTGAGCAATTTTGTCAATGTATTGTTCTACATTTCCTCTTTTTTCTTTCAAGATCAATAGCTTCCCAATTTTTTCTTTAATTAGTTCTTCATTAATCTTAGTAACTTCACTCTTAGCATCTTCCTCATCGATGTATTTGTTTACGCCTACTATGATTCTTTCGTTCTCTTCAATTTCTCTTTGATATTTGTATGCTGAATCCATGATCTGGGATTGAACCCATCCCTCTTCAATGCACTGTAGCATACCTCCATTCGTGTCAATTCTCTCTATAATCTCCATAGTGTTTGCAACTAGTTCTTCAGTCATACTTTCAATAGTATAAGATCCAGCAAGTGGATCTATAGTGAATGGAATTCCGGATTCTTCGGCAATTATTTGCTGTGTTCGGAGGGCTACTCTAGCCGCTTTTTCAGAGGGTAATCCTAAAGCTTCATCCATTGAATTGGTATGTAGACTTTGAGTCCCTCCTAAGACTGCAGATAAGGCTTGAATTGCGGTTCTAACCACGTTGTTGTGAGGTTGTTGTGCAGTCAGTGTAGATCCTCCGGTCTGAGTATGGAATCTTAGCATCATTGATTTCTCATTCTTAGCATTGAATTCCTTTTTCATTATTCGAGCCCAAATTTGCCTTGCAGCTCTATATTTTGCAATTTCGTGAAGAAAATCATTGTGTCCGTTAAAGAAGAAAGCCATTCTTGGTGCAAAGTCATCGACATCCAAACCTTTTTCGACTGCAGCTCTCGCATATGTTACTCCATTTGCAATGGTAAATGCTAATTCTTGTTCAGTACTACAGCCAGCCTCTCTTATGTGATAACCAGAAACAGATATGGTATTCCATTTAGGTATGTTTTTACTGCAATACTCGAATACATCTGTAGTCAATCTCATAGATTGCTCAGGTGGAAAAATGTACGTTCCTCTAGCAATATATTCTTTCAAAATATCATTCTGTATAGTTCCTCTAAGTTGAGATTCTTTCACTCCTTGAGATTGTCCGGTAGCAACGTACATTGCTAACAACATTGATGCTGGAGCATTGATTGTCATACTAGTCGAAACGGTATCAAGTGGAACTCCATCAAACAATTGTTTCATATCTTCAATAGTATCAATTGCAACACCAACTTTCCCTACTTCACCTTGTGACATTGGATCATCACTATCATATCCGATTTGTGTAGGTAGATCAAATGCTACAGATAATCCAGTTTGACCTTCATCTAGTAAATATCTGAAGCGTTTGTTTGTTTCTTCAGCAGTACCAAAACCAGCGTATTGCCTCATGGTCCACATTTTACCTCKGTATCCAGTAGGATGTATTCCTCGAGTATATGGGAAAGAACCKGGAAATTCGGKTTCWGTATTTTTYACGTCYTYTGGAACATTRAGYCTTTCTCTWTYATCCAAYAAKGCYTCYTTTCTTTCTGGATATYTCTCGAGAGTTGGCTTAAGTGTCTCATCTTCCCATTGTTTTTTACTCATTTTGATTTCATGCCTTTTACGGATTTTTTAATGTTTTTCGTCTCTTTCTGAATATATTTGCCAAGTATCACCAACCTTTTTGTATCTTTTACGGTTTATGATTTCCTTATTTTCCGATACCTCTTTTGCAGGTTTTACTTTCTTTTGTTTTTCTTGCGACTCTTTTGTGAATTTTATACTAGAGGCCCAGAATCTCTCAAGTATTAATAATTCATGATTATAGGAAGAGGTTTCAGAATTAGAATATTTTTCTCCGTCAAACCACAAACTTTCACAATTTGCACATCCATCAAGCGTCAAAGAACTGGTATTTTTCTTTTTTAAGCTAGATACAGCTAATTTAGTTAAATGTCCTGTTACATGTACAGCATTTGCAGTAAATAAAACTGCACCAATCAACATTAAAATCGGATTCATACCTCCACTGGGCATGGGGACGTACGGTCCCCCCAACAAAAATTCGAAGTCTTTTACCTGATTTTGATCATACTGCATCTCAACCTCGTACATTTTTTTATCACACATTGGACAAATTAATTCTTCTTCCTTACCCTTGCGTATAAAATCTAATATTATTTCTTTCACATTTTTTTTAAACATTCCTCGGAAATCTTCAGCAATTAAATCTACACTAGCTTTTACTCCATCACATTCAGCACAACTTAACATTCCCTGGTGTGGCAAAACCTCCACAGATTCTAGAGGTTCTTTACATCCTCTTGGACACAAGTGGACAATGCCAGTTACTCCTCCAGTTTTCCATCTTTTGTACTCGACCGAATCCTGCAATAAGTTATCGTCATTTTCACTCATTTCTTGGCCTCTCAAATCGTTCAATATATTTTAGCATTTTGGCATGTAATTCGTCAGATTTTTGTTTAGCTTCTCCAGGTTTAATTGTAATTGGATCTAACCAAAAGCAGTAAACATTTGTTTTAATCTTATTTCTGTAAAAATCAATCATACTTCCCAATACATCTTTATCATTTCCATTACTAGACCAATCCACACTTGGGTTGTCAAAGCAAAAGACTAGGGGCTGTATTGGCATTCCGCTATTCTCAGCAGCTTTGAAAACACCCATCTTGAAAGGATAAAGTTCTCCAAACGGAGAAGTTGTTCCTTCAGGGAAAATCCAAAGAGGTTTGTTTACCGCATCCCAGTTATTCAACTGGTCAATTACACTACTTCTAGATTTTTTCTTTTCCCTTTTTACCCATAAAACTCCCAGTTTTTGACCTATAGGTCCGAATAGCAGGTAATCTTTAATTTCTCTTTTTGCAACAGCACCGCCTGCTTTCAAAGCTAGGACTAGTACAGGATCTAGGTAGCTAGTGTGATTTGGAACTAGAAAGCCGGGTTGAGGTTTTCCACGTACATAAATTTTTGTGTTGTAACGTTTCATTAGCCTTCGGCACCAATTTGTTACATTTTCACGATATTGTTCTTGTGAGTAAAAAGGAATTTCTAATCTAAGTCTGATTAAAATGTAAATGAAATACAGAATTTCGATTACCCACACAGTAGACCTATGGCTTACTTGTTAAAAAGAAAACCTTTTACTCTAAATTAATGGAGCTTCGAAATCGTCTATGGTTTCTTCAAGGTCTTCGCCTGCAGCTAATTCGCCTCTTATCCTCAAGATTTCTCTTGACAATAGCCAGTAAATTAGAGCTAGAGATCTTCTTCCCTTATTGTTTCCAGGAATTATAATATCTACATTAGTTGTTAGATTATTAGAATCGCACATTGCAATTACAGGAATTTTGATGTTTGTAGCTTCTCTAAAAGCCTGAGCATCTGCAGCAGGATCAGTTAGAACAATAACTTTCGGCTCGATAAAGAATCTCATTTCAGGATTTGTTAATCTACCTGGAGTAAAGCGTCCAGCAATGCATTCGAATCCACAGGCCTCTGCAAACTTCGTTGCAGGCTTCCATCCGTACTGTCTTGCAGAAACAACTAGAACATCTTTAGGATCGAAATCTTTTAGAAATTGAGCAGCTTCTACCACTTTTTCAGACGTCATATTGACATTGAGTATTCTCAATCCATCGTCTCTTACTTTGTAGACATAAGGCTCCATATCCTTACTCTTCTGTTTGGTTCCAATGTGGACTCCACAGGTGAGGAAAGTATCCTCATCGATGAGCAGTTCTTTTGGTTCGACTTCGGTCATAGGAATTTCTCGCTGATTCGGACCAGTTCATTAAGCTTTGCAATCCTCTCTCCACCCATAATTCCGGTTTTTATTGCATGTGATTCAAAGGCAACTCCGAGGTGGGCAATCGACGTATCAGTAGTTTCTCCACTACGATGCGATATTACAGTTGCCATGTCCGAATCCTTAGCCATGTTAACAGTTTCAATTGTGTCTGTCAGTGTTCCAATTTGGTTTGGTTTTATCAAAATTGAATTAGTAGATTTCTTTTCAATACCTTGTTTTAATCTTTCGGAATTAGTAACATACAAGTCATCTCCGATAATTAGCGCATCAGTTTGATCAGTTAAAGAAGCCCACGATTCAAAATCATTTTGGTCTAGGGGATCTTCTACTGAGTGTAAATCATACTCTTCAATCAACCCTAGCATGAAATCAACTTGTTCCTCAGGAGTAAGGGTTTGTTCTTTGTACACATATTTCCCTTTTTTGTAAAATTCGCTAGCAGCAACATCTAAACCAGTTCTTATTTCAACACCAGTTTCTTTTTGGACATTATCTACGGCTTTAGTAACAAGTTCTAACGCTTCTACATTTTCTAAAGGAGCTACCCAAGCCCCTTCATCGCCTTTTCCAAGAGCAATGTTTGGAAATTTTTCTTTTAGCATTCTGGCTACTTCCTTGTGGACAGCAGCATTAGTTTCGATTGCAGTATTAACGTCATTATCAAAAGAAGTAACCAAGTATTCCTGAATATCAGTGCCACCTATTGCATGAGCACCTCCACCTAGGACATTAGACATAGGTGCAGGAATGGAGTACGATTTAGTTTTACTAACATGTTCGAAAAGAGGAATATTTTTTGAATCTGCTGCAGCCTTTGCACAAGCTAGTGAGAGTGCAACAGCAATATTCCCTCCTACATTTTGTAAATTATTAGTTCCATCAATATCTTTTATGGTGTTATCAAATGTTTTTTGATCATTAGAAGTAATTCCGATTAGTGAAGGAATTATATTTTCTCTGGCATTAGTTATTCCCAAATTAACGTCATTATTTGGCCATGCTTGAGCTTCAAAGGTTCCGGTTGAAGCTCCAGCTGGAGCTGCAGCTCTACCAAATCCATCATTAGTTATAATGTCAGCTTCTACAGTAGCATTTCCTCGAGAGTCGATTATTTTTCTAAGATTAATGTCTTTAATAATCACTTCTTTTCTCGATCAACAATATCAATAGGTATTGCATCAGTATCATATTCCATCTGGGCAATGATAACTGGATCGATGATTTCTTCAGGTACTTTAATGTCTACAGGAGCTCCCATTGAAATTTGTAATGCCCTTGCACCGATAACTCTGGCTTTTTCGAATCTTGAATGTTCTCGCATTTTTGACCTTCCTAAGTTACTAAGAAATTAGAATCTTCGCTAGTGGTCCAACTATAAAAGACTTACTAAGTAATAATGTAAAAGAACTAAACTAATGGGCTTATTATTTTTTTTCAGAAGCTTTTTAAATACGTGTTACAATGAGTTTAGTTACCTTGTACCGATAGTTAAAGGTGTAATAGGTCGAAAAAAAGGTGAAAAAATGGAACAAAATATAAACAAATTGGGTGCTTTTGTAGCTGCTTTAGCTTTGATTGCATCTGTTTTAGTAATGCCTAGTGTAAGCGCAGGGGATGAGGACTTATCTGTAACATTAGTTGGAGATAAAGGTCTAACTTCATACGGCGCAATATATGGGCACGCAAGCTTTACAGGAAGCGTATCGAGTATTTCAGCAGATGCTGATGACAATTTAACTGTATCAGGATTATTCTCTGACCAATCAGATTGGGATGATAGTCACATAAGTATAGGATCGTGGGATGGTTCTAGTTGTACAACTAGTGAAACAAACAGTCATAATTTTGGCACTCTTGATGGAACCTTAGACTTCTGTATTGAAGTTATGATTGAAGGTGATGTAAGCAATGGAGATTCAGCAGAACTTGTCGTTTCTGTAAGTTCATCAAATTCCACAGCATTAGATATTAATGCACAAGTAATAGTTTCAGACTGGACATTTAGCACAGCAGATACTGAAGCAAAAACATTTGCAGAATCTGATGCAGTTGGAGAAGGCTGTGAGGATGCAGTCAATTGTCATACATACACAATAACTATTCATAATAATAAGCTCGATGCAGACGGTAATCCAATAGCTTTGAGTGATTCAGTTAAAATTAGTTACAATTCAGCCACACCTGGCTGGAGAATAGACAGTGATGATTCAACCTGGAACGAAATGGAAATGGAAGCAACAATTGGATACATAGATGCAGCATCAAGTTATGATTTTGTAATCGAAGTATCATTATCCGGAAGCTATGCCTTAGCTTCATCTTACGTAGGTAATTCAGTTTTAGCTTTCCAAGTTTCAGATGATAATATTATTGATTTCGTAGAGTTTGAAGCTGTTGTAGAAGATAATTATGCAGTAAGTGCTCAAGGTTCAGGTAACGAAGATGTAGACAACGGTTGTAATGGTCAAGATTACATAGTTGATTGGGATATTACCATAAAGAACTTTGGAAATTTACCAGATAGTTTCGCTATTACTTTTGATGATGCAGACGCAGTTGCTGCAGCATGGAGTATTACTGGTGCAGATGACACAAATACTGGAAGTGTTTTACCTAAAGCAGAAGAAGGTGAATTCACACATACTATCGAGATGACAGTTCCAAGTGGATTGGCAGCAGGTACAAAGCATGGATTTACCATGACAGTTACTTCAGACGGTGATTCCACACAAACTCAAACACAAGAATTTAGTGCAACAGTAGTACAATGTTATGGCATTTCAATGACAGTTGACAAAACAACAGGCAGTGCCGATCCTGGAGCCTCTTCGGACTATACAGTTACAGTTACAAACGATGGTAATGGTGAAGATACAGTATCACTTATGACTATGGGAGCGCAAGCTTGGACTCCAACTTTATCTGAAATGAGTTCAACCATAGCGTCAGGTGAAACTGGTCAAGTTGTTTTCACATTATCAGTACCTTCAGATTCAAGTTCAGAAGCTAATAGTGGCATGGCAATGGTTCATGCTTATTCTGAAGGTTGTGGAGAGGATACTTCAGATTGTGATTATGAAGCTCATGTATCAGTCACACTATCTTCAAATCAAGTTTTTGACATTAGTGCAGGATATTATTACAATGCATCTATGGCTAGTGCTTCAGTTCAAGAAGGTATGGCTTTGCAAATGAAATTCAATGTTACAAACAATGGTAATGGCAACGATAATATCGGAGTTGCATTGGCAAACGCACCATCTTGGATAACTTTATCTCAAGATACTGTTTTAGTAGGTCCAGGACAATCATCTACAGTTACAATTGATGTTATGGCTCCAGCTTCTGGAGGATTGGGTGCTAATACTTTCCAAGTAGTAGCAACTTCATCAGATGGTTCAACAACATCAACCACTGGCGACTTCACACTAACCGTAGTTGAAAAATCAACAGATACTTCAGGACCAACAACAGAAGAAGTTGATGACGATGAAGGTGGTTTACCAGGATTTGGCTTCCTTCCTGCAGTAGCAGCTATTGGCGCAGCACTATTGCTACGTCGCAGGCTTTAAGGAGAAAATTAGATGTTAGTTAGTCGGCAATTTCTGCCACTTTTCGCAATTTCTTTGCTACTAGCCTCAGCTTTAGTTTTCATTCCAGTAAGTGCAGCTTCATCATTAAGTATTGACGTAGAAGCTGACCATAATGAATACTCTTTTGCATCTGTAAATGGTACCGCATCTTTCACGGTGACTTTACAAAATGACGGTGACGTAGATTTTGATAATGTAGAGATGGATGTATCATTTGACGATGATAGTTGGGCAATCAATAATGTAACCTTTACTTATTCAGACTCAAATGCAACAGGTTCAATAAATTTGGGCTCACTAGCTGCAGGCGCATTAGCACAAGTTTCAGTTGAYKCAGYTRTAGGA
>MIZB01000254.1_pt1 | contig 22638 bp, 12 predicted proteins | sample 888171 | NCBI WGS metagenome assembly MIZB01 (sample SAMN05440186, study PRJNA335308) | marine metagenome | isolation source: marine water
TAATCGCGTAGATAGAATTTTCTAAGCTCTCTTAGACCAGTATTCATCCGCCTTTTTCTGAGACTATGTCACAGCGTTCTCGATACCATTGATGTGAGTATACTTCGACTTGCTATCGTATGCTTTCAGAGAGTATCTAACGTCTTGATCTATAGCTGACGTAGGCAAGACCTGCTACGAGACCTACAACGACTAATGCAGCTATTCTAAGCAGACTGTTGTCGTTATCTTCTTCTTTCTCTTCTATAGAGAAAGCAGCATTTGCATTGTTATTCTCGATATCATTTTCACTAATCACATTTTCAGGATCAATTGCTACCTTGAGATAGTGCATTCCTGCAGTAGCAGTCCAAACTGCCGTAACAGTTACTTCATCTCCACTTCCATCAAATTCGGCAGTGGTTAAGTTGATTGCAACATCATCTGCGTAGAATACAACAGGTACTGAGTGTACTCCTGAATGATTTACTAAATTAGTTATTGTTGCAGTAAGTGTTACTTCATCGCCAGCAACAGGTGCTCCAGGGCTCCAAGTAAAGTCATTATCTAATATTGTAAAGTCAGGATCTGGTTGTTCAATAGGATCGACTCGAATTGAGAAAGTTCGAGTAATATCGTCAACATCATTGTCGTCATCATCACTCCACATTATTTTAACATCAAATATTTCCCAAACACCAGGAACTACATTTTCATCAGGTGTTATGCTCAGAATAACTGGTTTATTATTATCATTAGCATTCAAACTGATTTCACTTGGTTCAAAGACGGCAGTCCAATTGGTTGGAACTTCTCCAATATCAGTTTCTAATACAATATCAAAAGAACCGGTTGAGGTTACATTAAATGTGAATACTGCGGTTTGACCAAGTGGTATCTCGTAGTTATCTTTGTCCAAAGTAACTTCAATTCCTCTCATCAAGTCACTGTCTATCAATTCAGTTTGACCAATTCCATCTAAACTATCTGTAATATTAACATTCATATCTAAGATGTAGATGTAATCATCTGCAGCATCTAAATCTTCATATTCACTTGCAAAGTTATAGTCACCAGAAGGCACGACCATCACAATACCGCTATCTTCACTATCAAATTCAAAGCTAAAGTTATCTCCATTAACTTGAATATCTGCAAAGTCCAAATCTTCTGGAGTAGTTTCATTAGATTGATAAGTCACAATATAATTTACACCACGAGTTAAAGATGCATCCAAGTCGGTGGCTTCTTCAAGTTCGAGATTGTTTATGCTAACATAGCTAGTTTCTTCAGTATTATAGAACCAAGTTTGGTATGATCCAGTGCTTAGGTATAGTTCATAAAATCCATTTTCATCAGAAGTAGTTTCTGTATCAATTCTGTCACCTTGTACATTCCATATTTCTACCTTTGAATTTCCGAGTAAATCACCAGCGTCTGCATTTCCATCAAGTTCACGGTCATAGAATATAGTTCCAGACACGTGGACTTTCCAGTTTGCTTCACGATTGTATTCTTGTTGTTCTTTACCAGCTCTAACAATGATATTTTGTGGAGATAGCTTGAATTGATCTTGACCATCATTCAATACAGTATCTATCTCAATTTCATATGTTCTTGGTACCATATCTGAGATTATAACTTTTCCATCTTCATCAGTATTTTGTGAGAATGCAGCTCCAGTTCCAGTAAACACAACCTCAGCATTACTTAACGGAACTATACTTCCAGTAGCATTTCTGTAAGTAACTGCAAGTGTGACATTAACTGTCTTTGGAGTTAACATAATTCCACCATAATAATCTGTTGAACCGCTTACAGTAAGTGTATCTGTGAAAGTTTGGTAACCATCTTCAGTTACAAGAACATCATAATTTCCATTTGGTAAATCAATTTTACCATAGTTACTTCCTCCGAATAATCCTTCATCAGCATCACTATTTGCAATGAAAACTATTCCTTCTTCAGAGGTAAATTCAATTCTAACAGAACGATCAGTTATTATGTTATTATCAGCTACTGAACGAACATCTCCTCTTACATGCCCTTCATTTAGAAGTGCAATGTCATGAACATCTGCAGATTCTGTCAATTCCAATAATCCACCATAACTGTAGTGTTTACCAGATAGTCCATCTTGGAAAGTTACGTAATAGTTACCAGGGAAAAGATATTCAGAATAAGTTCCGAATGGTGTAGATTCAATACTTGTAATATTTTCAAAGTCATTAACAGGAGTGAATTGAACTATTCCTACCTTTGCCTCACCATCTAACGCAATGTCACCAGAAACTAAGTATCTCAATTCAGCAGTTAGTTCACCCATATCAACAGAGGGCGTTCCAATTGGAATGCTTATTTGTCCAGCTACGTAGTATCTACTTCCGTCACTATCGAGTGTTATAGTATACATGTAATTATCTGGAGGTAATAATACATCCTCAAAAGCTCCATTTTCATCAGTTGTGAAATTCAAACTTAGGAAAGGATGACTCATTGGTGCAAAAGAGATTTCAGCATCAGGAATTGGAGTTCCATCATAAACAAAAGTTCCATCGATTGCAGTAGGTATTCTCTTGGCTACAATAATTAATTCATCAGCTCCGCCTTGGATAGGCATTTCTAGTTGAGTAATGGATATTTTGGAATCTTCTGGTCCTAGATACATATTATCTAAAGAATAACCAAATTTCTCTAAGGTAACATCATAGTCTTCAGCAGGTAGAACTTGGATAGTTGAAGGGTCTGTAACCCACATTTCAATATCTGCTGCTGTAGAACTAAACTGAACAGTTCCATCCAATGTGATCATTTCATTTAGATATTCTTCATACATAATAATCATCACATTATGACCTAGACTTGTAGAAAAGTTAACATTCTCACGGTCGCCGTTTTCTACTTGGAACTTAGATAAGCTTGCTTCTTTTTGTCCTTCGTTAATTTCGACTACTGAATAAGCATTGTAATTTCCGTCAGGCAATATAATCTCATATTTCCCATCAAAGGTTGTAGTTGTTGAAACAGATCCACTTTCAGATTCAATTCTCAAAGGAACTTGAGCATAGGTAATTTCCCCAGTTTCTTTATTGAATTTCCCATCGCCATCTAAATCATTGAATAATGTACCTTCAATAGTGTGTCCCGGCCCCATAGCTGCATCAATTGGTCCAGAGTAAGTATCACTATCAATTCGGTTTAGATATGCTAAGGTAGTACTTTCTGAATTGTGTGTTGTATACACATTGTAAGTACCAGCTGTGAGTATGGTTGCGAAGTATCCACTTTCAGTTGTGAAAACATTATCACTGAACATTCCATTCAAGTTTCTGAATGAAATTTGTTCATTAGAAATTGGGTTGCTATTATGGGATAAAGTACCTTCTACTCTAAAACCATCTAATAGTGTGGCATTGAAACTTCTTGAAGATCCTTGTTCAAGTTCTATATGTTTCGTATTGTTTGTCCATCCAGTATACATCGAATCAGATTCGAAACGCATAGTATAGTTACCTGGTAATAATTTATCGAAACAATAAGATATCGAAGTATCGGAAGTTTCACCAGCACAAGTTGAACTAAAGTAATTAGTATTTACAAAAGAGGTTTCTGTAGCGCTGTTATTGGTTTCATCATGTAATGAAATAGTTACTATTTGCTGATCTACATTACCAACTGCAATTCTACCCCAGATTTTACCAGATTCTAATGCCCCAGGTCCTTCATTACCTTGTGCAGGTATGTTTTGACCCTCGGACAAAGCTGCTCTTCCGGTGTATGATGCTAATTCAACATCGTGCCCGTTAATTACAGTGGTAATTTCGTATTCACCAGGAGCTAAACCTAGTAATTGGTAATTTCCGTTTGCATCTGTATTTACAACTTTAACTTCGTTTGATCGAATATTAGTTGCAGTTACTGGAGTTAGAGGTATCGTTTCATCGTTTGAATCAAACGCATTATCCTTGTTGATATCCCAGAATAATCTTCCTGAAACAGAAGAAGCTTCAACTTCTAAATCTATCTTAATATCAGAAGCAGTTTGTCTCATTGCTTGTTCTTCGGAGACAATTATGTTATCCTTTGTTACTAGTATATTATTAGATACAAGTTTGACTCTCTCAACATCAGTTTCATAATTACCGATTGAAACAGCTAAAGTTAAATTTCCAGCAGGAGCTATTACGCTATATTCTCCATTTTCATCAGTAGTTGCTCTACCATGCGGAACATTGTATTCATCTGAAACAGTCACATTTGCATTAGCAACAGGTGATCCGTCAGGTGTTGCGACAGTACCGTATAATGTTGCACCATCATAATATTTCAAGATTCTTAATCCTGAATTAATTTGAACTAATTTGAAATGAGTTAGATTCCATCCAGGTAGCGGAGGAAGTGATTGGTCTTGACCAATAGTTCCAGAGATACTAGGAATTCCATCTGCAGCAGGTCTTCCAATATCTGGACCAGACCAGCCTATGAATGATCTAAAGAACATTGAGTTTAGGAATTTATCTTTGTAAACTAATCTTTGATCAGTAACTTGAACATTAGGGTCGCCTTCTAGTACTTCAATAGCTTCATCGAATGGTAATGTTTGACCATTAGATAATACAGCTTGAACTTCAATAAAACTACTGATGTCATAATCAGCTAGAGTTACTGGAGCATACATAATTCCTGTATTCTGTGCAGAATAAGGCATTAATCGAGTATCTGCAGCGAAGTAACGAATTGACTTTCCAGTAATTTGTTCAACTTCCCAGATAATGTCTGAAATATCATTTTTCTCCAGAGTCATTAGTATTGGTTTACCAGCTCTTATTGCTGCATTTTTCTTATGAACATCTTGGTCAGTTCCATCAGCTTTCTTTGGAATATAGCTTTCAGGATTTGAAACAATATTTTCAAACTCAGTAATATTTTCTTCAGAATAATAATTTAGTAATGCAGTTCTGATTTCACTATTGAACTTGTCAGTGTCTCTGTCAACTTGAGGTTCTAAAAGCCGATACAGTAGAAGTGCCATGGCTTCTTCTTCAGATTGTGAAGCAATGAAATTACCTGCAATCTGGTATCCAAATTGGAAATTATCTGCAACAGTTGGATGTTCTCCAATATCAATTGCCCAGAAACCGTAATCCCACCATGACATAAATCCAGGTCTTTCTTCTGGTGCTAGATTAGTATCTTGTTCAGCTAACCATTCCAATCCTTCTATCCAATAATCTTGAGGGAACGAGGGTCCTGTGTTACCCATATACCAAAGTTGGTTATTGGTAGTATTGTACATTCCTTCAACACCGTTAGGGTATAGTGTTGTGTTTGCACGTTCACCATAGTTGTATTCCATAGGTCTAAAGAAATCGTAACTTAAGAAATCATAAACATCAACATCGTGATCTTTCTTGTTCTCGAAAGGAACTCCTGCATCATAACCATAGAATGTATTAGGTAGGAAAATGAATAATCCAACGAATAGAACAACGAGTGTTCTCTTCATTTCCATTCCTTTTCTTAATCCACTAATTCTATCTCGGAAACGATATTGGTCATCGTCTTGAGCATCCATGTGCCCAATGACCATTATTAATGCGATAAGAATAATTGCAGCAAGTATTCCGATTAAGACACTTACAGTAAAGAATAACCAAAATCCAATGAACAATGAAAGAATTGACAATCCTAGGAATGTTCCTCCACGTTTTCCCCATGCTGACTTCCAAGTGGCTAGCACTACCGAAAAATTAGCCCAGTCAATTATCAGCCACGTAATCCATCCACTAAGTAGTGAAACAACAGGGGTTGCATTGAAAATGAAACGAACCGCAGATTGAGCCATATAGATTGAAACTGTAGCCCAAATCATAACGAACAAGTAGTCTTTCTTCCAGATACTTTGATTGAATAATTGATATGCCATCCATACAATACCGAAAAGAGCAAGCCATATCGAAACAGGCCCGAATGCGAACACGAAATCCGTAAATTCAGGTGCCTGAGCCTCAGCAATTGTATTGAACAGTTTTGTCCTTACGAAGTATCCCTGACCACTGAATAATAAGAATCCTAGATCGGTAAAAACATAGGTAAGTAATAGGTAAATTCCTAATGCAATTCCTATTGAAGATCCAATAACTAAAAGCCATGGAAGATCTCTGGTAGTTACCATTAAAAGTGAAAGTAGAGTATATCCAAGCAATATGTAAGCAGGAGCTTCCCACCAAGTATTCACGAATCCCATTGTGTGATAATAAGGATATGAAAGAATAACAGGCATAGCTAATGCAATAAATCCAAGCATCGCCGTAGTTAGACTATCAATTCTACGGAAAGCATTGATTAACATCTGGAATCCAAGATAGATTGCAATAATTGCCATGATGTAAGGGAAACCTTTCCAACTCATGGAAATCATAGTAATCGTAATACCTGTCAGACCAGCATAACCTATTGCTAACTTTTCAGAATTTACAAAATTAGTAAATCCTTTCTTGACTTCATCAAAATCCCTCCAATTCGAAATCCATTTTTTATCATTGGCAACAGTAAGTGCCTTCATGAAGAAAAAATAAGCAGTTGTTGTAAACAGAATAATATACGAATCGTGGTCAGCTAGTCCTAAACTAGAATGACTGACATGTCCTGAATTAACTCCAATTAAAAATGCTCCGATAAGTCCCGCTTCTTTACCAAATTGAGATTTACCAATAGCATAAACAGGGAAAATTATCATTGCTCCATAAATTGCAGGTAATATTTCCATTGCCCACCACACCGATTCTTCGGACGACGAAAAGAAAGGTGAAAGAGCTAAACCAATAATTGCAATCGACCAATCAAACAAGGGTGGTCTGTTATTATTTGCACCATATGGATAATTCAACATCGGATCTCTCTCGAGATGTTCTCCAGTATCGGCAACATGGTCAACTACACGTTTGTGATAGTAAGGGTCACTACCTCCAGTAAGTTGGAATCCATCTTCAGTAGCAGGCTCGATTGTCCATGCAGTTCTAATATAAAGTGAGAAAATAAAAATAGCAACTAAAGCTAAGACGGTTGTCCAATTAACTTTACTTGTTTTAGTAGATTTAATTCCTAATTTACTAGCTTTTCCGCCAGAGAGTCCTCTATTGGACGAAGGGGTAGATGCTAATCGGGTACGAAAGCGATTTTTTGACTTGGAGTCACGCTTTCGGCGCGTTTGTCTTGCCATTGATGTTGTGTCCTTCCGGTCTTTCTAAAGAAAGACGGATTGCGCGCCACTCGGATGGTTATATAAGGTCTACTCTAAAAATCGTGCTAAGGTAAGGGTAAAATTGTACCTTTACATTCTCCAAAACCAATTCTATATCCTTTTCCTTCACACCAGCCTTTTAGAGTTACGACATCACCATCTTCCAAGAAGGTCCTTTTTTCACCATTTGGAAGGTCAATCGGCTCTTTACCATTCCAAGATAATTCAAGCATAGATCCACGGCTATTTTTTTCAGGTCCCGAGATAGTTCCACTTGCCAATAAATCTCCAGTTCTAAGATTACATCCAGTAATGGTGTGGTGGGCAATCTGTTGCGCCATATTCCAATACAAATAGTTGTAATTAGTTTTTGATATAATATGAGATTCAGACATATTTTCAGCTTTCAAGTGTATCTCTAAATTTATGTCATAATTACAATCTTTTTTGTTGTTCAAGTAGTCGAAAGGTTTTGGTTCTTGTTCAGGGCTCTTACACTTGAATGGTTCCAGAGCTTCCATTGTAATAATCCATGGTGAGATACTAGTTGCAAAGTTTTTTGCAAGGAAAGGTCCTAACGGAATATATTCCCAGGTTTGTATATCTCTTGCAGACCAGTCATTAACAAGAGTAAATCCAAAAACATGGTCATTAGCATCGTCCACAGCAATAGGTTCACTCAATAGATTTCCTGAACCAACTAAAACTCCCATTTCAAGCTCAAAATCCATCCTCTTACAATCTCCAAAACTTGGTTTTTCAGCATCAGGTGCTTTTGTTTGTCCTTCAGGTCTGACAATATCAGTTCCACTTAGAACAACTGAAGATGCACGACCATGATATCCTACTGGTAAATGTAACCAATTTGGCATGAGTGCAGCATCAGGTCCTCTGAACATAGTACCTACATTTGTTGCGTGCTCACGAGAGGAATAGAAATCAGTGTAATCTCCAATATCAACTGGCATTTCCATCCTTACTTCAGACATAGGAATTAGTGCCATTTCTTTCAATTCATCATTATCTTTGAAACTAGTATTGTCTTCTCTCAATAATCTGCTTATCGTGAGTCTAGCTTCTTTCCAAGCTTTTTGTCCTAATGACATAAAGGCATTCAAGGTAGGTTCATGGAAAACTTCAGTTTCTTCGATTTCAGTATCAATGAAAAATCCTGCATCGTCTAAGTAAGCTAAATCAACTAGATAATCTCCGATTGCAGTTGCAACATGTAGGTCGCCTCCTTCCTTTGGAGAGTATATTCCAAAAGGAATATTCTGAATAGGAAAATCCGAATTTGTATCGACATCTATCCATGATTTTAATTTTGAATCGTGTGTTTCGTCCATTACATCCACCCTAGTTGTTTCAAGTCATCAATGGGCTCTTCAAAAGAACAACTGCCGTATGATATTGCTCTATTTCCACGAGCTTCTTTTATCTTTTCTAAGTCCATTTCAAAGCGAGTATCTCGATCATCTCCAACTTTCCAAGTGAGTTTTTCTTTATCAAAATTGAAATTATCAGAGTTATTATCATCAATCATGTGTGAAAGAAGGATAAACATACGATATTTTTCTTGAGAATGTTGAGGTTGTTCAAAGTTTGAAGCTAGAATTCCAGCTCCAAATACATTAACAAATCCGTGCATATCACAATCATATTGTTCTTCAAAATGACGTAGTGGATGGTGCAGTCCAGCTGTAAATTTCATTGGAATTTTATTGAGTGAACATGCTTGAATCATTGCAGCCACTTTCTCAACGCTAGGAAATGCGTCTTTGACAATTCCTCCGCATCTCAATTTTATTCCTGCATTATCCATTTTAGAAATCATAGCAACTGTTGATACAACTTCAGAATCCCAATTAGTTTCATCTAATTCAGTTGAATAATCTATTCCAACATAGGGAAGTTCAGCAAATTCATGAAAGTGTTTCAGATCATTTTCATTCAATAAATCAGTAGCCTTTTGCATGATACTTTTTGAGGGTGTATTTGTTGCCAATTTACATTCTATAACATCAATTTCAATTTTCCCAGAGTGTTTTTCTCTAAAATCATTAATATCGGCTATGTTTTGCTTAATATTATTTAAATACTCATCGTCGGTTTTTCCCCCGCCACCTAAAACAGATAGTCGTAAAGGCCCTAAACTATCAAAAAGAGGTAAGAATTCTTCTAAATCTTTGAATTGTGAAATAGGTATGATGAATCTTCCTAAAATCCATGAATTTTCACCTTTCAGGTGCAGAATGTATTCATCTATTGCTTCATTAAGTGGTAATTTAGCGGGAGGAAAGAGACCTGCATAGTCTATCAATCCATCCATGAAAGTTCTGAGACTTTCTTTCATTAAATTTATTCGCCTAAGGCGTCCTTGTATCCTTCACCATCTAGCCAAGATTTTGCATACTCGGGATCCTCTACATTTAGAGCAAATTTAGCTACTTTCAACGGATAATGTGTATCAACCATTACAGCTAGTTCATCAGTTCGCTTTGCTCCAATAGATCCTTCATATTTTCCAGGATGAGGTCCATGTGTTAATCCATCTGGATGGAGTGTCATTGAACCAAATTCTACACCCTTACGTGACATGAATTCTTTAGAATCATAATAGATAACTTCATCAGACATTACATTCGAATGATTATATGGTGCAGGTATTGCATTTTCATCAAAATCAAATGGTCTTGGGCAGAAAGAGCATACTACAAATCTATCGCTAGCAAATGTTTGGTGGACAGGAGGAGGCTCATGAATTCTTCCTACAATAGGCTCAAAATCGTGAATACTAAACGCAAATGGATAGTAGTATCCATCCCAGCCAACAACATCACAAGGATGATGGCCTAAAGTTACTTCAGTAAATCTATTTCTTTGTTTAACAATAATTTTGAATTCACCTTTTTCATCATGAGGTACGAGTTCATCAGGGCCTCTAAAATCTCTTTCTGAGTATGGACTTCTTTCAATAATTTGCCCATATTCGTTTCTATATCTTTTTGGAGTTCTAACTTCTCCAGGTGATTCAACAATCAGCAAAGAATGTTCTTCATCATTCATCACATATCTATGCAAAATACCTCTTGGAATTACTAAGTAATCGCCTTGAGAATATTTCATATTTCCGAATGCAGTCTCTAAAGTTCCGCTACCTAAACTTACATAGATAATTTCATCACCTTGTGCATTTCGATAAAAATAGTCATCATTTTTATCAGGATAACACATCATCATAATTGCATCATCATTGAATAAGAATGGTTTACGATCCATTATGATACTTCCACCTTTTTCAGCTCGATTAGTATAGAAATGTCTCATCCGGAGACTTTTATCATCATCTTCTTCAATTTCAAAGCTTCCAATATCTCTTGTGGATATTACTTCAGTTGGAGGATAAATATGGTATAGAAGTGACGAAGGTCCAACAAATCCTTTGTTTCCTTTCAATTCTTCATGATAGATTTTTCCATTCTCATCTCTGAATACGGTATGTCTCTTTTTTGCTACTTTTCCTAATTTATGGTATCTGTGCATTACAAGTTTCCTCTTTCCTCTTGATGTCTTTCGATTGCTTGGAATAAAGCTTTGAAATTTCCAACTCCAAATCCTTTAGAACCTTTTCTTTGAATAACTTCATAGAATACAGTTGGTCTATCTTCCACAGGTTTTGTAAACAGTTGTAAAAGATATCCCTCATCATCACGATCTACAAGGATTTTTAGTTTCTTTAATACTTTCATATCTTCATCGATATTTCCAACTCTTTTAGATAAATTATCATAGTAAGTATCTGGTACTTCTAGAAATTCAACACCATTTTCCTTGAGTTTGGTTATGGCTTTTATGATATCATCAGTTAACAAGGCAATATGTTGTACTCCTGGGCCCTGGTAGAAGTCTAGATACTCATCAATCTGTGATTTCTTCTTACCTTCTGCAGGCTCATTAATTGGAAATTTGATTCTTCCATTATCACTTTCCATAACTTTAGACATCAGTGCAGAATATTCAGTAGAAATATCATCATCACTAAATGCTTGAAGTTGGGTGAAACCCATAATATCTGCATAAAAATTTACCCAATGTTCCATTTTACCTAATTCAACATTGCCTACAATGTGGTCGATAAACCTTAATCCTACGGTATTTCCTTCTATTTTCTTTTCTTCAAATCCTGGAAGGAATGGCCCATCGTAGTCATTATGTGAAATAAATGAATGTATAGTTTCACCATAAGTGTAGATTGAAGCTTTAGTTATGCTTCCATTATCGTCACTGATATTTTCAGGTTCGGCTGCACTCTTAGCTCCACGAGCGATACAAGCTTCATAGCATGCTTTTGCATCATCTACATGGAATGCAATGTCTTTGACACCATCTCCATGTACTTTGATATGTTCAGATATTCCATTATTTGCATTCAATGGAGTTGAAAACATCATTCTTATTTTGCCTTGTTCCAAAACATAGCTTGCTCTATCTCGGTTACCAGTTTCTAAACCAGAATAGGCTACTTGGTTAAATCCAAACGCCTTTCTATAGAAATAAGCAGCTTGCTTTGCATTACCCACCCAAAACTCTACATGATGTACAGCTTTCAGTGGTACTGGGTCTTTATTCATTGTTTTCACATCGGCAGGATTCAAAATCATCCTGAGTTAATATTTATCAAAAATGGTATCTATTATTAAAGTTTCAGTTACTTGATTGGAAATAATTAAACCAATCGTATTCGTAAGTAAAATCGGAGGCTGCATCGTTCGACTCTAGGATCATTTCCCAATCTCCAACCATTTCACCTTCATCAATACTAAAAGTGAAAGGCTGTCTTTGACCATTGTTTAGAGTATAAGTTTCAGTGAACTCAGTTCCTGCAGGTCCATTAATTGTGATAGTCACACTAGATGCCACTAGTGGCAATCCATTATCACCCGTTATATTTCCAGAAATTTTTATTTTGTTAACATAGGGATTGACCATTGCACTAACAACATCTTCTTGTCCACCTGGAACTTCACCACTACCAGTTCCAATATAATCAATAGTCACTTGATGAAATTCCACACTTTGTCTATCATCTGCATCTTTCGCCGTTAAAACAACAAAATAAACTCCACCTTCAGACCAATTATAACTGACACTTTCTCCAGTAGCTGAACTGCCGTCTCCGAATTCCCATTCATAAGATACAAAGGTACCCTCAGATCCTGAAGCGTCAAATGTGAATACATCTCCATTAAATCCTTCAGTACCAGAAGCATTGATATTTGCATCTAATATCACAGGATCAACTCCAACAAGTCTTGGCCCAATTAATTGCCAAAATACAAGGAAAATAACACTGAAAGCTAAAATACCAACTAAATTATCAACAAGAGTTTCTTTTCTTTCTTCAGACCAGCTTTTCTTGACTTTATCTAAGATACCAGTCACTCCATCAGCAAATATGAATCCTCCATCTAGAGGTACTGCAGGTAGTGCATTTGTCAATCCAACCATCAAATTAAGCCAGAATATCCAGTAAAAAGAATTAGCTAAAATCCAGAAGATATTATCAGGTAATACACCTACAATTCCAGTAGGTTCAAAGAGAGCTGTAAAATGTTCAGGAAATGGTTGTAAATCTTGGAAAGGTAGAGTAATGTATTGTAACATTGAGCCACCACTATTGGCAGGATGTGCTAAATTTTCAGTTATAGCGTCAGGGTTTACCACAGCAATCCCCATGAATCCTTTTCCAGACATCCAAGGTTCATAACTATCTGGATAATATTTCAGATAATAACTCCCTTTATCAGATAGAGTAACTTGATACGTATCGGGATTTCCCTTATCTAATACTGAAACATTGACTACTTGCCCAACATAGGTTTCATTCAAGGCATCACTAAATTCTTCTGCACTTGTTATTTCTTGATCATCTATAGCAGTTATCAACATCCAAGGTTCAAGCCCTGCTTCTTCACCGCCGTAGTCTACAACTACACTTGCTGAAAGAACACCTTCATTCGAAGGTTCCAATGAAGAAACCATTACCCAAGAAAACATAAGAGAACAAATAATCGCCACAACCATATTACTTCCAGGTCCGGCAGCATAGAGCCTCATTCTTTCCCATTTTTTCATCGATTTCATTTGTTCTTCATCAGGTTCAACAAAAGCTCCGACTGGGAAAACGAAAAGAAGTAAACCTAATGCTTTGACTTTAACATCAGCTACACGACTTAAAATTCCATGACTAAATTCGTGAATAACCATTGCGATGCCTAATGCTAAAATGCCATACCAAAGAGGAATTACCGGATTAAGGCCAGGTAATCCAATCATCATTTTAGGTGAAACTGAAGCACTTTTAGGAATCTGCCAAGCTAGAGTAGCTTGCCACACAAGTAGCAAAAACATGAAAATCATAATTGCGAAGACGGTTACAACCCAAACATCACCTACTCTCTTCCAGAAGGTTCTGTATTGAGATAAATTTTCTATGAAGTCTTTACCCCAATCTGTTCTCCACATTATGAAAGAACGTCCCCAAACTAATTCGAGATTATATTTTGCTAAATGACCTTCATTATCAGCCCATCTAACGGAAGTTACCCAAGCTAAAAGAGTTAATGCAAATACAATATATCCTAGAAATAAGCAGATACTTAGAATGACAATAAATTGGAAATGGCGACGAATATGGACTTCAATAGGTAGGCCTGTAAAATCAGGTTTTATTGGTTTTACTTCTTCTATTGGCATATCTTCATCGGTCTCAGTCTTCTTCTGTGCCATAGGTTCCTAAGTGAATTGGACTCCACATGGGGCTTTATTTAACCTCCATTATAAGCGCATAATGTCAAAGAAAAAGGGTAAACGAGAAGAAATTTTTTCGTTTCCTGAATTTAACAAAGAAGAATATCGTGTAAAAGAGACTCGTGATTCGATAATCACTATATTCTCAGTTTTTTATGCTTTGATTATTGCAGTAATATGTTATTCCTTAGTAAGAATGACTCCTTTTGGTGGACTTGTTATGTACATTGGCTTCGCATCACCTTTTGGTTTGATTAAGATTCTTCCACTATTCTTTGATACCAGTGAATTTGAAAGGAAGAATTGGGTAGGTCCAATGATGATGTCTTTTATGGCATGGTTAGGAATATTTATTTTACTTTCAAATCCTCCTTTCAATGATATTGCTAAGCCTAAATTTCAACAAGTCGATACTTTTGTCGAGATGGATGGGCAATGGAATGAAACCGAAGTTATTGGAATCGACACTCCATTTGTATTGGTAATTTCAGTTAAGGATAATTGGGGAGTAGATGAGGTTCAATTTTCAGCGAGTAAAGGGACTAGTGGGTTCCTTAGTGCTCAAGTAATGGAAAAAGTTGAAGCTGATAATGAATTTGGAATTGAAGGTAATAGTTTGTATTATTATTATTTTGAAAATGGTTTAGACGTTGCATCTTACACCTTTGTTTTTACAGCTAGTGATGCAGAGGGGAATTCAAATTCTAGAACTTCTTTTATAACAATTGGTTAGAGTAATTTCTGTTGAATATCGTGTAATTTCTCTAAAGCTTGTAAAGGTGTTAAATTCATCAAGTCCATCTTTTTTATTTCATTGATAACTGGATTCTCTTTAACCTCCGATCTTGCTCCAAAATTAGCACTGAATACAGATTGTACTGGACCCGTTTTAGATACTTCGATTGTTGTTCCTTGTTCAAGATTTTCCAGGACTTTACGCGCTCTGGCTAGAACTTCTTCTGGAACTCCTGCCATTTTTGCAACATGAATACCAAAAGAGGCATCAGTTGGTCCTTCAGCCACTCTGTGTAGTAATGTTAATTCATGACCGTCTTCTTTTGCTTGCATATGGCAATTCACAGATCTATCCAATATCTTTGCAACATCAGTCAATTGGTGATAATGGGTAGCAAACAATGTTTTGACACCTTTTTCAGCGTGTAATTGTTCAGACACAGCCCATGCTAATGCTAAGCCATCGAAAGTAGACGTTCCTCTACCAATTTCATCTAATAAAACTAAACTGTCAGTAGTAGCATTCCTTAGAATATTTGCTAATTCCAACATTTCAACCATAAATGTTGAATGTCCATGAACTAGATCGTCATGCGCCCCAACTCGTGTGAAAACACGATCTACCATTCCTAGTCTTGCCGATGAAGCAGGAACAAAACAACCAGCCTGAGCCATTACACAAATTAGAGCAGTTTGCCGCATATAGGTCGATTTACCACCCATGTTTGGTCCTGTCAAAATCATCAATTGTCTTTGCTTATTGTCCAATTGTAAACTGTTTGGAATGTATTGTCCTTCTCTTAGAACTTCAATTACAGGATGCCTTCCATCTGATATTGAAAGAGCACCATCGTTCGACATTTCAGGTCTAACATAATTATTTGCTTGACTAACTTCAGCCAATGAGCACACTGCATCTATTCTAGAAATTGCCATTGTTGTTGCTTGTAATGAACCCAAGAATTCCATTACCCATTCTCTCAATTCTTTGAATAGTTCAGCTTCAAGAGCTTGTGAACGTTCGTCAGCTCTTAGAATCGTAGTTTCTTTTTCTTTCAGTTCAGGAGTAATATATCGGTCGCCTGCTGCCACAGTTTGTTTTCTGTGATAGCTTTCAGGTACTTTCTTAGCAAATGCTTTAGGAACTTCCAAATAATATCCGAAGACTCGATTATATCCAATTTTTAGCTTTGGTATTCCAGTCTTTTTCTTTTCTTCAGCTTCAAGAGCAATAACCCATTCACGTCCACTACTGGCCTTCGATCTCAAATCATCTAATTCTTTAGAGTATCCTTTCTTGAAAATTCCGCCATCTCTAAGGACTAAAGGAGGCTCTTCAACGATGGCTTCAGTTAATTTCTTGGAAACTTGTTTGTGTATATCAATAGATTTGACTAATTTTTTCATTAGTTTAGATTTGAGAGGTTCTTCTGTAAGGAACTGTTTCAATTCTTTAACTGTATTTAGACTAAAACGCAGACTGTCCAAGTCTCTAGGTGAAATTGATCCATGTCCTAATCTTGATAATAATCGTTCAACATCTTGAAAACCCTTCAAAATATCTCTTATTTCTCTTCGACTTAGTGTATTGTCAAATAATTCTTGCACTGCGTCATGTCTTTCATTGACTCTCTTCAAATCATGTAATGGTCTCAAAAACCAATCTTTTAGCCTTCTCGATCCACCAGCGGTTGAAGTTTTGTTTACAACTGCAAAAAGAGTATCTTTTGAAGAATCACCAATAGTACGTACAATTTCTAAATTTCTTAATGTGACTGCATCTAAAGTCATTGTTTTGGCTTTTATCATCAATGATGGGGGCCTTAGATGTGGTAATTCACTAAATTGAGTTTCAGTAGCATAAGATAAGATTGATCCAGCAGCTGCAACAGCCATCGGATACGTTTTTAATTCTTCAACACTTCCGAATCTCTTTTCTAAAGTTTTCTTAGCAACAGGATACATCCATGAATCTGCTTTTTGTGGAGTTGTATTCACTCCAAGAGCCATCATCCAATTTTCAATATGTTCGTTTCCCTCAGGGACTATGACTTCTGAAGGAGCATATCTCATCATTTCAGATTCTAATGATTCTCTATCTCCGAATTGAGCAGTAGCAAATTCTCCAGTAGAAATATCCATTATTGCTAGGCCAAGTCCGTCATCAGTTTCATTAATTGATGCTAAAAAATTATTGGAATTACTTAGCATAGTGCCTTCAACAACAGTTCCAGGACTTACGATTCTAGTGACTCCTCTTCTTACAATGCCCTTTGAACTTTTTGGATCTTCTAGTTGTTCACAGATAGCAACTCTATGGCCTTTTTTGATTAATTTCCCAAGATAGCCATCTAGTGAATGATAAGGTACTCCTGCTAAAGGAATTGGATTATCTGAATTCTTGTCTCTAGCAGTTAAAGTAATGTCTAAATCTTTAGCAACAATGACTGCATCGTCTCCGAATGTTTCATAAAAATCTCCCATTCTAAATAATAGAATTGAATCTGGATTTTCACGTTTTATGGCGTGGTACTGACGCATCATCGGACTGGACAAGAAGTAGGGAATACCGGCCCTATTTATTTACTAACGGTGAAACTTTAGTTCCAAGTAAATCAATGGCATTCATTAGCTGTTCATGCGTTAATCCAGCAACATCCAATTGAAAACTAAATCTTGAAAGTCCGCCTAGAGCCTCACTATGGCGTAGAACTTTTTCAACAACTTCTTCAACATTTCCAACAACTAATGCTCCAGTTGGACCTATTTGAGATTCAAAATGTGACATTGTAACAGGTGGCCAGCCCCTTTCTCTTCCAATTCGAGTAAATGATTCAGCATACCCTGGGAAGAAGTCATTGATGGCTTGTTCTCTTGTTTCAGCAACATATCCTAGAGAATGTACTCCAACTTTTAATTTTTCAGGATCATGTCCTGCTTTTTTGCCTGCATTTCTATACAATTCTACAAGAGGTGCAAAGCGATGGGTTTCTCCACCAATTATAGCAATCATTAATGGCAATCCAAGTACGCCAGCTCTAACAAATGATTCTGGAGTACCCCCAACACCAACCCAAATTGGTAGCGGATCCTGAATCGGCCTAGGATAGACTGCTTGTTCTACTAAATCAGGTCTAAATTTCCCTGACCAATTAACAATTTCATTATCTCGGATTTTTAGTAATAAATCTAGTTTTTCAGCATAAAGACCATTATAATCTTCCATTCTGAGACCAAAAAGAGGATAAGCTTCAGTAAATGAGCCTCTACCAGCTATAATTTCAGCACGACCATTTGAAACTAAATCTAGCGTGGCAAAATTTTGGAATACTCTTACCGGATCTGCAGCACTAAGGACAGTAACTGAACTTGTCAATCTAATATTTTTAGTTCTTGCAGCAGCTGCAGCTAGAGTGATATGTGCGGCTGAGTCAAGGAATTCTTCTCTGTGATGTTCTCCTATACCTACTTCATCAATCCCAACTTTATCAGCATGCTCTATTCTGTCTATTAATTCATTGATAGCTTGATTATTGGGTATTTGATTTCCCTTTTCATCTTTGAAATTTGCAGATGCAAAAGTGTGTATTCCGATTTCCACACTATGCGACTTTACCTACTATTATTGAAAGTTCGTATAGAATCATTAATGGTAAAGCTAGTAAGAATTGAGAGATAACATCAGGTGGAGTTATCATTGCAGCTAAGATAAAGAAAATGACAACTAAATGACTTCTAAATTCGGCTAGTTGTTCTACAGTAGCCAATTCTAATTTTAGTATGAACATTACAACAAGAGGCAATTGGAAAGTAATTCCTAGAGAGAATGTCAAGAGAAAGACAAAATGGTAGAAAGCACTGAGACTATATGTCGTTTCAAGTCCGGCACTTGCAGCATCATTCTGTAAATATTCTAAGACAGTTGGCAACATTAATTCTAATGAATATAACATTCCTGTGAGGAAAAGAGATAATGAAATGATAATAATTAAGAGTAGATTTCCAAAACCAAGATCTGGAAGTAAAGTTCTCTTTCGAATAGTATACCAACTTTGAAGTAATATTCCAATAGTGATTACTGAGATGGCTGCATATCCTGCAACTCGCATTTTTAGAAGAAAATACTCAGCTGGTGAAAGGTAGATTAGAGTTGCACCCTCTGGCAATAACTTATCGCCAAGCCATTCGATAATATCTGGAGCGAAATTAAATACAATACCAAAAATTAAGACCGATGTGACTAGAAAAATCCAGAAATGATTCCTCAAATTGTCCACGATATCATCGTAAGCTGCCTTTTTGACCACAATACTTCAATTGGGGAGGGGTTTTGGACCTTCCCCCGGAAGGTTAATTTACCTAGCCACTGGTAGGAAAGTATGATTGGCACCACTGAGGCAATAATTATCGGCGGCGTAGTTCTACTTCTTTTCGGAGCTAAAAAGTTGCCAGAGCTTGCAAAAAGTATGGGTCAATCCAAAGCTGCCTTTGACGAAGGCATAAAGGAAGGAATGTCTTCAGAGGAAGATGAGGATGAAAATTCAAAAAATTGATATAACCCCTGAAAAAATATTAGATTTACTAAGGGATAATTTTGTTTTTATTATAATTGCTGGAATCATTACTTTTCTATTAGATTATAGAGATATATTCAAAGGTCCAGATGGAATATATTACAACATTTTTTTTGGCTTAGTTTCATTTTTTGTCTTATACATATTTAAAAAATCTAGGAGTCCATTTTATTATTCTCCCAATTATATCTTTTTTGTAAAAGATAGAAATGACCCAATAGTTAGATTAGAACCTTTACTAGATCCACTTGTTACTAAATTGGGTTTAGTTCGATATGATGATTTTGTTAATATTAGATATAGATTGTATCCTGATTTACCAACAGGTATTGAAATAAATCCAAATACAGGTTTAATTTCAGGATTCCCAATGGAGGTTGGAAATCATACTTCTGAAGTAAAGATGAGATTTTTAGGAGGTGAATATTCAACTAATATTAGGATTGAAGTTGTTAACACTCTTAAAGAAAAAATGGTTGTCCCAGACCGAAGTGAGTTTGCACCACCAAGGACAGTTGCTCAACTTCTACTGAGGGAAGAAGATGTATTGAAGAGAGAGCAAGATTTAGAATATAGTTTAGTTCAAGAAAGAGAAGCTTTCGAAAAAGAGTATCATATTAAAGAATTAAGTTTGAGATCTGCTTTTGATTCTGAAAAAGACAAACTAGAAAAGAAACTAGCAGATTCTAAGAGAGCTTACGAAGACCAATTGGAACAGAAAAATGTAGAGATATCTAATATTTCTTCAGATATGAAAGATAAACTTGAAAAGTTAGACCAAGAGAATACAAATAAGATTGAAGAATTAAATCAGGAAAGGAGTAATCAAGTTGAAAAATTAGAGTCTGAAATGATTACAGCTTTACAAGATAAAGAAAGAGAATTCATTGATTTTGAAAAAGACATCAAATCTAAGTTTGAAACTAAAGAAAGAGAATTAGAAGAAAATTATAAAGTCGAAGAAGTAGTTGAAGAAGAGTCGGTAGAAGAGAAACCTGAGGAAGAAGTAGTTGAAGAAGAGCCAGTAGAAGAACAACCTGAGGAAGAAGTAGTTGAAGAAGAACCAGTAGAAGAGAAACCTGAGGAAGAAGTAGTAGAAGAAGAACCAGTAGAAGAAGAACCCGAGGAAGAAGTCGAAGAAGAGCCGGAAGAGGAAGAATACGATTATGTTTCTATGACTAAGGCCGAACTTGTAGAATTAGCAAAGAAACGAGGTTTAGCCTTTTCTGGAACTAAGAAAAAGCTAATATCTAGATTAGAAGACAATGATTAGCATTTTATAGACGCCATCTGTCCCAAAAGAGTTATGTTTTCAAAGCGCATAATTTCAATGCTAGTCGTATTGAGTTTTATTTCTCAAACACTTGTCGTAGTAGACACCGATTCCTACTCATCAGTAGTAGTTGAAGATTATTCAATTTTAGAAGAATTGGCAGAGTATGATGGAGCTAGAGGTGATAAAATTGAAAATGTAAAACTTCTCAAAGACATTAATCCAGGAAGTGGGTGGCAAGGGGGCAGCAATCCTCAAAGATATTTTACACACACTGACGGCAATCTATACTGGTCTGCCACTAATACTTCCAGCAACAATTATGAGATGTGGAGATCAGATGGTACAGAAGATGGAACTTATATGGTTAAGGACATATATCCAGGAGAGGGTAATAGTAGCACTCCTGCTTTTTACGGTTCTATGGGTGATATATTGTTTTTTGCAGCTGATGATGGTACTCACGGTCATGAATTATGGAGAACGGACGGTACCGAAGAAGGTACTTACATGGTTAAGGACATTTGTACACAGTACGTTGGGTGCGATGGTATACACCAAGGATTATTAGGGCAGTCATCGTATTATTGGCCAATTTCGGTTAATGATGAGTTTATTCTTTTCCCGGCCCAGAATGTGTCTTCAAACATTGAGTTGTGGAGGTCTGATGGAACCGAAAATGGAACTTATATGGTTAAAGACATAAATCCAGCAGTTAATGGAGATGAAAAGAATAGCAACCCTCGTCATTTTAACCCTATTGCTGATAATAAAGTCATTTTCAGCGCTTCTGATGGTTCTTTCACACACGGTTATGAATTATGGGTAACTAATGGAACAGAAGAAGGAACTCAATTATTAAAAGATATAAATCCAGGAAGTGATGATTCTGATATATGGCATGTTATTGAGATGGATGATATATACTATTTTGGTGCAAGTGATGAAAGCTACGAAAGAGAATTATGGAGAACAAATGGAACTACAAATGGCACCTATCGAGTAACTGCATTATCATCCAGCGGAGACGGCCTTGTTCAACCAGGCCTGCCTTTTGGAGGCTCCATTATTTTTGTAGGAGACGCGGATTGGCAATCTCCTACTGGTGATACTGGCAAAGAATTGTACAAGTATACTCCATCAACGAATGAAACAACAATACTAAAGGATTTTGAAGAAGGTAGTGACGATTCCGATGTCCAAATCAAGTTTGCGGTCAATGATAAAATCGTCTTCAGCCTAACAACAGAGGAGTATGGCCCATCCTTGTGGACAACTGATGGAACCGAAGAAGGAATATCTCTTCTTTTTGACCCAGATGGTGAGAGTTATCTGATGTATGGTTCACTGTTGAGACAGCCCACTAGTCGCAACCAACCACATTTTAGCACTTATCATCCAATTTATGAAAATGTAGGCCTCTTTTATTTTGGTTATGGGGAGAATACAGGTGTTTGGGCTACAGATGGAACTACAGATGGCACTTACCGGATTACATATAATCTGACTAATCCTAATGATGGACATATAGCGGGCGGGAATTTCTTTTTCTCAGCAGGTGATGACGTCTATGGGGAGGAATTACGAGTAATTCGTAACTTTACAGATTTCACTTCAAAACCATCTTACTCAGTATACGAAAATGAAGTGTTAGAGCCTATTACTTTCGACTATGCAGAAGCTTACAGAGAAGAGATGGTCTACAAGGGTTCAGGAAACCTTTCTAAAATTACGAATATAGGAGGATCTTCTTCATCAAATCCTGATGATATAGTTGTAATTGATGATATTGCTTACTTCACAGCATCAAGTAGTGAGTATGGGGAGGAATTATGGAGAACTGATGGTACTGAGAGTGGTGTAGCATTAGTCAAAGATATACATCCGGGCTCTACAGGTAGCGAGATAAACCACGGTCTAGTAAAATTCAAGGATTCGATATTATTTAGTGCCAATGATGGTACGCATGGAGAAGAATTATGGATTAGTGATGGAACCGAAAATGGTACTTTTATGCTCAAGGA
>MIZB01000073.1_pt1 | contig 22564 bp, 18 predicted proteins | sample 888171 | NCBI WGS metagenome assembly MIZB01 (sample SAMN05440186, study PRJNA335308) | marine metagenome | isolation source: marine water
CCTCTTCTCAAACGTGATTAGGGCCTGTAGCCTAGCCTGGAAGGGCGTCTGGCTTCTAACCAGAAGATCCAGGGTTCGAATCCCTGCAGGCCCGCCACGAATTTTAGAATGGTAAATTTGATAAATCTACATTTCCGCCAGTTAAAATGATTCCAACAGTTTCGATGTTATCTAATTGTTTAAATTCGGGAGTTAAAATGGCAGCAAGAGGCGTTGCGCAACTCGGTTCTATGATTATTTTCATCCTTTCCCAAACTAATTTCATAGCAGTAATGACTTCATCATCATCAACAGTAATAATTCCTTCTAAATGATCTTTAAGAATATTCCAAGTGTTTTCTCCCATGCTAGTTAGGAGTCCATCACAAATTGTATTTGGATTCTCTTGAGGTAGAAGTTTTCCCTCCTTTAAAGATCTATATGCATCATCAGCACCTTTTGGTTCAGCCCCAAATAGTCGAATATCAGGTAGCAGATTTTTGGCAGCAATGCAAGTTCCAGACATTAATCCACCACCTCCGATAGGTGCGCAAATAGCATCTAAATTTCCAACTTCTTCTATTAATTCCAATGCAGCAGTACCTTGTCCAGCAATTACTTTTGGTTCATTAAAAGGATGGACCACATATGCTCCAGTCTCTTTGGCAATTTTATCTAATGTTTCTCTTCTTGCCTTTAGAGTAGGCTCACAAAGAGTGATTTTAGCACCGTATCCTTCTACGGCTTGAATTTTAACTTTTGGAGCATTTTTTGGCATGACTATGTAAGCAGGTATCTTACGTTTCATTGCAGCATATGCTACAGCTTGAGCGTGATTTCCACTGCTATGTGTACAGACTCCCCTTCTAGCATTTTCATTACTTAGTGAGGAAATGGCATTCCACCCTCCTCTAAATTTGAAAGCACCTATCTTTTGGAAGTTTTCACATTTAAAGAATATTTTTTTACCAGATAATTTGTTTATAGTATTATTAGTAAGAACTGGTGTTCGATGCCCGTGTCCTTCAATTCTTTTTGATGCAGCAATTACATCGTTCATTGTTGCAGCATATTTGGACATTATATTGTTTGTATTAGATGGCTTATAAAAAAGGTTAATATGTTGTTCTGCAGCCTTGTTTGAGGTTAATGTTTGGGGTTCTTTTTTTTAAAAAGAGTATTTAAACCTTTATATAGGGTCTTTATATACACAGTTCTCCGAGGAGGAACTATGGCAGAAATTATAGTAGTAAACGTGGTAGCCAGTGCGTCGATTGGTAAAGAATTGATGCTTCAAGACATAGCTTTTCAGTTAGAAGGTGCAGAATACGATCAGGATAGATTTCCAGGTTTAATTTACAAACTAGCTGAACCTAAAACAGCAGTATTAATCTTTAGAAGTGGTAAAGTTGTTTGTACAGGTGCAAGATCTATTCCAGACGTTCATGTAGCAATAAACAAGGTAGTTGATGAACTAAGAGTTCTTGACATGCCAGTCAAAGATGAACCTGATATAGTCATACAAAATATAGTAGCAACAACCAATTTAGAGTCAACACTTAATTTGATTCAGATTGCAATGTCACTAGGTTTTGAAAATGTAGAATATGAACCTGAAGCTTTCCCAGGATTAGTCTATCGTATGGATGATCCAAAAGTTGTTCTTTTATTATTCGGTAGCGGTAAAATGGTGTGTGTTGGAGCTAGAGAAGTTAACAACATCAAAGATGCTGTTCGAAATATTAAAGAAGAATTATCTACAGCAGGTTTAATGAGGACATAAGTCCATGATTAGTATAGAGCAATTGATTCAACGATTAGAGGCTTTACACGAAGAAAATAATGATCAAGCGTTAGAAGTATCAATAGATATTTTTAACCGTTTAAGGCGCAATATATCGGGACGCAATACTCTTTATGGGTATCTCTCGGATGACATGTGGCGCGATTTAGAGTGGTGAATAAATGAGTCAAACATCAATACAAGAAATAAGGACTTTGAAAGTTGGTAGATATATCGTCATAGATGATGAACCATGTAAATTGGTTGAATACGTTACATCTAAGCCAGGAAAGCACGGGGAAGCTAAAGCCCGTATGGTGGCCATTGGCCTTTTTGACGGTCAAAAGCGATCATTGGTACATCCTGTGAAGCATAAAGTCCACGTACCTCAAGTAGATCGTCGTAAGGCTCAGATTTTGGCTAATTTAGGTTCTGAAGTTCAAATGATGGATTTAGAAGATTATAACACATTCAATGTGCCATTGGCAGATATTCCAGAAAAATTCCATGGCAATATGGAACCTGGAAATGAAATAGTTTACCTTTCTGCAATGAGCAGAGTTTTGGTAACAGACTAACGTGACAGAATTCTTTGCAGACGCAGAGTCATCATTTGATAATTCAAAATTTGTATATTATGGATATCCCTATGATGGGACGGCATGTTTTCGTAAAGGGGCGTCTTTAGCTCCAGATGAGATTCGAAAACATAGTTATAATTTTGAAACATATTTACTAGAATTAGGAGTAGACATAACCGACCTTTCCATGAATGATTGGGGAAATATTGAAGTTACTTCAAACCAGGAGAAAAATGAAGCTGCAGTTGAAGATTTAGTTTCTAAAATAGTTACAGAAAATAAATTCCCGATTGGATTAGGTGGCGAACATTCACTCACACCACCTGCCGTTAAAGCATTACACAAAAAATATCCTACATTATCAGTCGTAATTTTAGATGCCCATTTAGACTTCAGGAAGGAATATGAAAACAATCCACTTTCCCATGCTACAGTTACAAGAAGAGTTAGTGAGATAGTTGGCATTGATAAAGTCAGGCCAGTCGGTATTCGCTCAGTATCTCAATCTGAAATTTCAGAAGCGCGTTCTGTAGGTTTGAATTTCTTAGAATCAGGTTGGACTGAATTAAGGGAATATTTGTCTGATGTTATTGAAGATTTAGAAGGTCCCATTTACTTAAGTTTAGACATGGATGCTATTGATCCTGCTTTCGCCCCAGGAGTAGGCACTCCTGAGCCATTAGGGATGACTCCGTATGAAGTAATTCAAACGTTTAATTTTTTCGCAGATAGAATCGTAGGGTTTGATTGTGTAGAAGTTTGCCCTCCCCACGATAATGGGAATACTTCAGCATTAGCAGCAAGATTAATTCGTCATTTAGCTGGCTCAGTATGGCAATCACAAGAAAGATTTAAATAAATTCTTAATATTCTACAGGGATAGGATCAAGACTTCTCCACATGTACCATGTTGCTACTGAGCACCATGGACTCCATTTGTCTTTAAATTTACCTAATTCAGGTTTAGACAGTTTTTTTTTATTATTATAATGTAAGTTTATTGCATTTATCAGTCCAATATCTCCTAATGGTAAAACATTTGGCCTGCCTAAACGGAAAATTAAGAACATTTCAGCAGTCCATGGCCCAATTCCTTTTATTTCACATAATTTATCTATTATTTCGTTATCTTCCAGTATGTCCCAATTTATTTTATTTATATTTGCATTTACTACATTAAAAATATAATCAGCTTTTGTATTTGAAAGCCCAAGTTCTCTAAGCTCAATTTTACTTAAATCCAAAATATTTTTTTCACTAATTTCAAATTTACAGGCTTCATCCAATCTATTCCAAATTGCATCTGCGGCTTTTACAGAAATTTGTTGACCTACTATAGACCTTATCAAAGTATGTAATGTATTATTTTTCATAATCATTCTTTCTTTAGGGTATTGACTTATTATATTAGACATGATATCGTCATTTTTAGCTAATTCTTCAATTGCCTTATCCCATTGTTTCAGCATACTCATTGCCTTTGAATACCGCGTACCTAAAATAGAGCTATGTTGGTGGAAAACATGTGCGGGGGTCGCATAGTCTGGCCAATTGCGTCGGGCTCAAAATCCGATCCTTAGTGGTACGTGGGTTCGAATCCCTCCCCCCGCACCATTATAACTTAATAAGACATCTTTTGACAATATTTCCGGAGATTAAATGCTCGTTTACAATGTCAGGTATATCTTTTTCGGGGTTTTTGATAGAATACCAAACACATTCAGGGTAGATTACTACAGTAGGTCCCTGTTCGCAAAAATCTAGGCATCCTGCAGAATTAATTCTAACGTTAACATTATTTTTTTTCTCCAATTCTTTTTTGAATAACATTTTAAGATCATACTTTGATTTTTTAGAGCAGCAATGCCTAGGATGGTCTTTAGGTCTTTTATTTTCACAGACAAATACATGTTTTTCAAATCCAATAACAGTTCTACCTTTTGGATCCTTCATTTCATACCTTCTAACCATAATTTGTGAAAATAATTATCATTAGTTAATTCAGGATGAAATGTAAGTGCCATATTTTTACCGTCAGTACAACCTACAATTTGTTTTTTACAAAAAGCAATTGGTGTTGTATTGCCTCCATCAGTTATGGCTGGAGCCCTAATGAATACGCCTCTAAAATTAGAGTAATCTTTTATTTCTAGCATTTCTTCAAAAGAGTTAATCTGTCTTCCATAATAGTTTCTATCAATGCTAAAATCCATTTTCCCAAAGGTTTCATCCTTATTTTTACCTAACAAAATAGCACCTGCACAAGTTCCCATGAGTGGCATGTTACTTTTCATTATGAATTCCCAAAGATTGGCATTTACAATTAATTTTCGTAGCGTTGTGGATTCGCCTCCAGGTATAATTAATCCATCAATTTGTTTTATCTGTTCCAAATTTCTTATTTTGACATTATTAATATTTAATGAAGTCAGAGCTCGGCAATGTTCTGAAACTGCACCTTGAAGGGCTAAGACACCGATAAGCATAAATCGAATACAATTTTACCCTTAAAATAGCTTCTCGTTTTTACTTTTAAAAAAATAAATGCCAACCTTTATAATATATTGGCGCCATGTATGTAATCCTTCAACTGGCTAAAACCTGTTGATAAAAGGACTCAACCAAGGTGTGTTACATATGCAAGAAACCTATAAAATAGAGAAGAAAGATTGGGCTGCAAAGCTAATGGCAATTGTAGTCGTCGTGACGATGGTCACCAGTACATTCGTACTGTTTGCACCAGAAGCATCGGCAAGAACCGGAAGCGATAGCTACGGTTATACTTTTAAAGATTCAGCGGAATTAGATGGTCCAACATATGATTGGACAGATATTACTAGCAGTGGAACAAAACTGCTTGGTTTTTCTTCTGACGGTTCACAAGGGCCGTTCAACATCGGTTTCGATTTTGAATTTTATGAAAATTCGTTTGATAAATTTTACAACGGAGGAGATAACGGATATATTACATTCGGAGGAGGCAGTCCTAGCAGATGGACTCCATACTCTATACCGTCAACACAACTTCAGCCTAATTCAATAATTGGAGGTTGGTTTGATGGTGGTTTCTGTACAACTCAAAATGCAGATTCAGGAGTTTACTATGAAACAATAGGAGCTGCAGGATCTAGAAAATTAATTGTACAGATGGAAGATCAAGTTTACTACGGTGCTAGACAAGGTACATACTATTGTAATAGTGGTAATGCCTGGTCAACTAACACAATCACTTGGCAAATTATTTTACATGAAGGCAGTAACAATGTCGTAATACAATATAAGGACGCAATGGGTGGTTCTTATTATGATAATGAATATTTGACTTCAGGTATTCAAGGTAATGTTAATGGTGCACAATATGGTATAGAATACAAATACAGATCAACGCCAGGCAACATTCCTGCTGAAACTGCAGTTGAATTCGTAGCGCCTCCACCTAAAAGAAATGATTTGGTCTTAGACTCAACTTCGATTCCAGAGCCAATGTCATTAGCTGAAGAGAATATCTTGGGTGCAACTGTAACAAACAACGGAGTAAATTGTGGAGCTGCAGATGGTAGCGAAACAGGCTCTTGTACAGCAGTTCCAGAAACAAACATAGATGTCACAGCTAGTATCTTTTCAGTTAAAGAAACAGTTACAGATTATGATTTTGATGATAGAAATGACGCAGAAGGTTGGACCTCAGCTTCAACTAATGGTGGTCTAAATAAATGGACTCAAGCATTAAATGACGGTACAGGAAATTACAACTACGGAGATGATGGAAGTTCAGATGGTTCCTGGTCTTCAGGCCGTAAATCTACAACTTCAGGTGGATTATTCAGCGATCAGCAAAGAATTCATTATGATGGAACAGATATACTTGTAGCAGATAAAATGTCAAACTCAATTAAGAAAATTGATGGTTCTGATCAAACAGTTACAACCTTACTTGGTCCAGATCTAACTAATTTAAGAAATGTATTGGATATAACCTCAGATGATGATTATTATTACACCTTGGCAAGATCATCTAGTACTTATTCATATGTCACAAAAGTATGTAAATGGGATAGAACTACCTTGGCAATGTCAGGAACTTGCAGCAGTGCACCAAGATACGGTACAGCCATATCTATCTATGAAGATGCAGATGAATTATTCGTATTACAAACTCAATATAGTAGTTCATACCGTAAAGTTGTAGGTCTTTCATCTACAAATTTAGCATCTAACGGAATGTCGTTAAGTTACGGTAATGGAGTCTCAGGTTCATATTATTCACAAGATATGGATGTAGATGAAAATACAGGAGATATTTATATTGTATACAGAGAATCCTCAGGCCGAATAAGAGGATATGACAGAGATTCATCAGGCGACTACTGTGCAGTCGCAAGTTGTTATACTCAAGTTTACACAGGAGCAAGATATGGAATTAGTATCGAGGCTCACGACGATAAAGTATACACTCATGGATATTATTATTCATCTTATTATGGTGGTATGAAAAGAATGCCTACTTCTTCATTGAGTACAATATCAACACTATGGGGTTACTTCAATGGAGGATACTACAAAGGTTCCACAGCGGTAACTGATTCAGGAGATATTTATGTGTCTAGTAACTATGCATATAGTTATTCTTCATTCAGCAATAATGATGATGCAGTATACTACTTCCCATCAACTGCTTATCAACCAACTCCAACAAAAACTATTGGACCTGCGCCAGCTTACCTAGCGGCATTAAGTACGCCTGCAATGGACTTAAGTGATGCAGTAGGACTAAGTATGACTTTCAAAACATCGTGGAATTTCTACTATATGTATGAAGGCGCTTACTTAGAAGTTTCAACAGATGGTGGAAATAATTGGGATCATATAGGTAATGAGAAGTTATCAGGCAATAAGTACTACGGAACTACATATGCAACATATGGAAATCCGTTAGATATTACAAAAGATGCTTGGACCTATTATGATACAGACCACAGATATTCATCATACTCTAATACCGAAAATTGGAAAGAAACTACAGCAACATTAGATGAATACACAGGATATGAAGATGTTCGTCTACGATGGGTTGTTGGATTCAATACTTATTTACAATCATATTACAACTCTTTCTTCAGAGTAGATGATGTTTCTATTTCAGTATTGGAAGCCGATCAAACTTTTGGATCCGAGACTAAAGTTATAGATTCACTTGACTTTAAAGATTCAGCAACTGTAAGTTTCTTTGATATTGATAAGTTCGTTCCTAGTAAGAAAGGACTGTCTGTAGGAGATAAGGTAGGGGTCTCTATTGTTGTTCCAGGTAATACGAACGATGAAGATAAAACAAATCAACGTGAAGTTGTATTTAGAGAAGTAAAGTATGTTATCTTCGCTGATGATTTCGAAGGTGCAGATAAGGGATGGAGTACCGGAAAAATTAAATTCGGAACTAGTGATTGGGCAGTTCGTGACATTTCTTCCACAAGTGGAAGCAAATCAATGGACAGTGGTTACAGAAATTCGAATCCAACACCTTCCGATACGTATGTTTCTACTCCAGTATTAGATCTAGGTCTACCTGTTGAAGCTGAAATTCAGATGAAAATAGCATATTATGGATATTATACCTATGATGGTTTCCAAGCGCAAATATCTGATGATGGTGGAACTACTTGGTCTATGATAAAGCCTGTTGGCGGTTATCCTAATACACTATCCACTTATGCATATTATGGAAATCCACTACGTGGACAACCTGCATACACCTATTATGGATCTACAACAGGTTACACCAGTAACATAAATTCTAATGGATTTGTTGATGCTAAGTTCAATCTAGATGCATACACTGGACAAGATGATATCATGTTCAGATGGGTTGCAGCATGGAGTTCACTTTCAAAATATTATAATCAGTATAATTCCTTTTTGAGAGTTGATGACTTTGCAGTTACAGGTCTTGTGTACAATGATAATGTAGGAGTAAGTCCTTTGGAACTTCCAGACCCAATTGGAATTGACGAAACTGTTACATTAGCTACAACTGTAATTAATGCAGGAATTAACAATCAGACAGCTGGAGCAGCCAAGGTAAGGTTGCAGTTAGGACCTATGGGTCTCCAGACGTATGATGCTAGTGATGACATGGAAGATTACTCTTCAACATCAGATGCAACTACAGCAGGTTGGACAATGCAAGAAACATGTAACACAACGTACAGCACATGTTCAGCATGGGGAAGTCCAGCAGGATTTGAAGTAATCTCAGACGGAACTACTACAGCATTAGGTCCATCAATTGGAGAATTTAGAATGTATGGCGGTGCAGGAAGTGTAGAAACGGTCACTCCAACACTAGATTTTACTGGAGCTGAGAGCGATTTGAAATTAACTTTGAAACACAGGTTTAATTTCGATTATTATTCAGGAATGACCACAGCATACAATGGTGGACAAGTTTTGATTTCAACAGATGATGGAGTCAACTGGGAAATGTTTGAACCAGAAGGTGGTTACCCAGGAACAATCTACAACTATGCATTTTATGGAAATCCACTTTATGGACAAAAAGGATTTGTTCATGATGAAGAAACTTACATAGAAAGTGTATTTGATATGTCAGACTACGTAGATGAATCTGAGGTAAAAATCAAGTTCATGGTAGGAATGTGGCGCTATCAAAGTCAAGGCTACGGTGAATATTGGAATATTGATTCATTATCATTCACTGGAACTGGTATGGAATCAGTTTCTTTTGAAGAAATTGTAGCAATAACAGGTTCAGGACCGGGAAGTTCATTTGTTAGCGGTGAGAAATATGAATACTCGAAAGACTACCATTTCCAAGTTCCAGGTGAATACAAAATTGAATTCACTACTTGGATAGGATCAGATCCATCTTCAGGAGATGATTTTGCTGGAGATAATACGGCTGCAGCAGCACGTGAAACTATGTTTACCATAGCTGAAACAACAGCAGATGCAGATGCAACAGCAAAAGCAAACGATGATTTGAATAGAATGTACTACGAAGATGATTGGACATCAGCCAAAGATGGAGGTCCTGACGACGGACATCAATGGAGAACAGATTCAACATCGTCATCTCCTGATTCACCAGTATGGTGGGTTGGACCAGATGCGTATGGAACTTCATACAATGGTGATGATGTTAGCTTAATGTCACCATCATTGGATCTTTCACAAGCTACTTCAGCAAAATTAGTGTTTGATCACGTTTTCTCATTCTATGCAAGTATCGGTTTCAACGACTATTACTATGATGGTGGTAGAGTTGAAATTAGTACCAATGGCGGAAGCTCTTGGGCAGCTTTACCGATCACTTCAGGTGAAGCTTACGGCGGAACCATTTACAACTACGCATATTATGGAAATCCATTAAGTGGTAAAGAAGGATTTGTAGCTTCATCTTCAGATGGAACAAACTTTGTAGAATCACAATGTAGTTTGAATGATTATACTGGCGCTGGCTTCGATGATGTAAGACTTAGATTCAGATTCGGTGGAGCTTTCCCTAACTGGGGAAGTACCTGGAGCATTGATAATGTTGGCATTTATGGCCTTGGTTTTGATTTAAAACAGACCAGTTCATCCACACCTTATACCTTAGAAGTTGGTGAAACAAGCACAATAACAACTTCTTTTGCAAATCAAGGTAAAGGAGATCTTGGTGCTGGCGGCGCAATGTCTGAAGCTTATGCATATGCATACGTCAATGATATGAGCGGTAATGAGTTATGGTCAGACTCTGAAAAACTAGAAGATTTAGCTATGGCATATTATGATGAGAATGGTCAAACATTCGCTGGAGAATCAACTTCAACGATTAGTATTGATTTCCCAGGTATGTCAACTGCAGGTATGTACACCGCAGGTGTAATGGTTGCAGATTCTAATGGAGACATGCTCTCAGATTTATTCTCAGCAAACAATGATGCAAGTCACATGTTGTTAGTTGGTCTAGGTGCAGACATGGGCTCACCACTTCTAGCAGGTGATTCTAGTTGGGGTGCAGCTACAGGAGTTCCAGCAGAAGTTGGTACTGGTGCACTTGGAGTCGCTTGGGATGAAACAGGCGTTGCAACAGGAACATTAGCCATAGATATAGCAGGTCAAGGCACAGGATTCGTTCCAGCCTCTCCTACTGTTCAGATTGGTACTACAGTTACATGGACTAATTCAGATACAATTACCCATACTGTAACAGACATGGCTTCACAGTTTGATTCATTCGATATTGCACCTGGTGAAACTTACCAGTTAACATTCAATGAAGTAGGTGCTTTCACTTACTACTGTAAATACCATACAATGATGGAAGGTACTATTACAGTTATATCAGACAATAGTGCAGATGAGCAAGCAAGAACTAACTACATCAATGTCTGGTCAGCAGAATCCTATCTGGTCTTCTGGGCTAAGCACGATCTATCTTCAGATAGTTCAATATCCGTTTATGCACAAAAGAAAGGTTCAGACATGGATGACGCAGGAACTATTGCTCTTTGGGGAGCTAATGGATTCACGATAGTGGACGGTTCAGATCATACAGATGTCGGAGATTCTTTATCTGGCAGTAGCGACTGGAATCCATATTACATCTATTTAGATTCTAATAAATTGGGTTACAATAGTTTAGCATACGATCCAGAAAGTGATAACTCCTATGCGTTTGTTTTCAGAGCACGTGGTGTAGAAGGATCAGCCGAAATCGGTAATGTCCAAGTAATAAGAACACAGGACACAGGTTTCTTCTTTGCTAAAGATAATCCTAATAAGCTAACTTATGAAATATTCCCAAGTTTAGCTGTAGAAATGGATTACTTCGCTAAGAATATTGGTACAGAAGATAATGAATTCCATTTCACACCTACTTTGGTCGCACAAGGTAAGGAGTACATGGGTGAAGCTTTCACTATAACTGTAGAAGTTTTAGTCAATGGAGAAGCATTCAATGATTTAACTTCAGTATCAGATAATGGAACTTACACATATGGAATAGAAATGTCTCCAGATGATGAAGCAGTAATTACTGTAAGATTCTTAGCTCCAGACTATGATGCAGAGAAAGCAGAACCTGCAGGAAATCGCAAGTTTGATGTAAAAATGGATCCAGTAGATACAGGTAGTGATGAAGAATTGAGAGAACCAGTTTCGGCAACTCTATTCATCAAACCATCACAGTTTGTTCTAGGTGAAATGTCTTACGATAGAGCAGGAGTTCTTGAAGGAGATTCATTATCAATAACTGTAAAGGCATGGAACGAAGGTAACTACGCTTCTGATGTCTTGATGGTAGTCTATGCAATTGATTCAACAGGAGATGCATACAATACGCCAGACGGAGTCCAGCGTATGACTCGAATAGCATCAACTACAGAACCAGTTATGGCACCAAAACCAGTACTTGAGTCTCAAGGAATCTACCAGACATGGTATCCAATAACAGCAGTTTGGGAAGAAGCATTCATACCAGGTGAAACAACTCAGGATTTCACATCCGTTGAGTTATATGCAATGATCAACCCAGAACCAGAGCAACAAGACATCGACAATGGTCACAAGAAGCAAGATGAGTACTTGAACCAAAAAGATGATAATGATGCAGTTGGACAGATTGCAGTTGTTAAAGACAAATCATCTACTCCATCTTTCGCACTTGGAATAGTTGGAATGTCTGTAGCAGCATTGGTTGCAGCAGCTGGTGCTTCTCTAAGAAGAGAAGAAGAATAAGTAAGTCAATGAGGAAAAGGGGAAGTTTTACTTCCCCCTATTTTCCGCTTTAAACTCTAGCGTCAGCTTTAATGCTAGCTAGTCTTAAATCGGAAATATGGCTGAACCTATTTCATCAATGGGAACATTGATTTTGATAGTAATAGGATTACTAGTGTCATACTATTGTTTACGCAATCAGTTCATGGTTTCGCAATCATTAGTATTCATTAATTTCTCAATATTTGCAAGTTGGTGGGTGATCTATCTAATATCTCCTAAACATGGTGTAGAAGCTATCATTGATTTAGGTTTTAAATCACAATATCTTGCAGAGCCTCAGTTCAGATTAGTTTCAATAATAACTGCAATGTTTATGCACGGTGGTTCTATGCATATCCTAATGAATATGTTAGTTCTAATTTTATTAGGTGTGCCATTTGAAGAAAGAATAGGTTCTCGTTCATTTACCCTAATCTATTTTATTTCAGGAATTATGGGTTCACTAATAACAGGCACAGTTTCAGTATTTAATGAAGAAGGATTGAATACCTTGAATATAGGTGCCTCAGGAGCAGTTTTTGGAGTAATGGGAGGATTTGCACTGCTTTATCCTAGAGATGAGATACCTATGTTATTAGGTCCTATTTTCCTTCAACGAGTCCCTGTAATATTAGCTACTATTGTATTTGTGGCTATGGAAACATTTTATGTTGGAATGAACACACAAGACGGTATAGGACATGGAACGCATATGGCTTCGTTCATTGCAGGAGTATTTCTTTCACCTTTATTCCCTAAGAAAGGTATTGCAGAAAAACAATCGATTAGTTTTGATAGGGATTACCTTACTAAGCTATATCAGAAGAGCAATAAAGGTCAGTACGAACTAGATATGCTCAAGAATGCAGATGAACCTGAGTTGCAATCAGCTTGGCTAGAATCTTTTTTAGAAAAACAAACATGTTTGGAATGCACAAATCCTTTAGATTCTAAGGGCGAATGTTCACATTGCAGCTAACTAACTAGGCGGTTTCAAAGTGGCCGTAGAATAGTGCTACTATAATTGAACCAATTGTACAAGTTATCAGCATAACTGGAACACCAACAGCCAACCATTCTTTGGTTGAAATTTTGTGTCCACCTCTTTCACTTATTGCAATAGTCATAACATTTGCACTAGAGCCGATTGGTGTAGCATTTCCTCCAAAGCCGCAGCCAATCGCCAAGGCCCAGTATAGAGGAATAACATTCACGGCAGCGATTCCAGTTTCAGGATCTATACTTAAGGTGCCCAATTGCTCAATTACAGGTAGCATTGCAGCACAGAAAGGGATATTGTCTACAATTGCAGATGCAATAGCAGAAACCCAAATAAGAACAATGACTAGTACAACTTCATTTTGAGAGATACTTCCATTAGGTCCAAAATTATCAAATATGAAATTAGCAACAGCTTCAAGATATCCCATAGCTTCTAATCCTCCAACCATAACAAATAATCCTGCGAAAAACAATAGAGCTCCCCATTCTACTTTGTGCACAACTTCATGTATATCAATACGTTTTTCCTCAGGAACTCCTAGCATGCTAATGGCCATTGCAATACCTGCACCACCTAGCGATACGGCCGAAATTTCTAAATCTAAATGTAAAAGTTCAACAGCTGCAAACATTATAACAGTTACAGCTAGTGCTCCTAATGTTCGGTACATTAAAGTGTCATTTTTGACAGCTTCCCATTCATCTTCAGTAATGACTTCTTCCACATTTTGTGGTTTGATTTCTCTCCAATTCTTAAAATGACGATGCATATACCAAAGAGTAGCACCCCACGCAAGGATAGCTAAAGGTGTAAGATGTTCAATAAAACTAATAAAACTAAAACCTAAACCTCGAGCGCTTGTATAAGATGCAATCAAAACATTTGGTGGATCGCCTACTAAAGTTGCTACACCGCCAGTATTTGAGAAAATAGCTAAAGCTATTAGCGGAGGTATTGGACTTATCTTAATTTTAGAACAAATTTTCAATGTTACAGGAGCTATTAATATTAGAGCAGTCACATTATCAATGAATACTGAAATCACAGTTGTGAAAGTTCCTAAATAGAAAACAAGTTTCCATGGGTCTCCTCCAGACATTTTTGTAGCTTTTACAGCAATAAATTCAAAAAATCCACTAATTTCAAGCATTCCTGCGAAAATCATCATTCCTAATAATAGACCTATAACATTGAAATCAATTGCATTGAATAAGTTATTTTGGCAAACTTCAGCCACTCCTCCGTGACCGCCTCCTGTGCACCAAGTAAGTGAATTGAAGTAAGTTCCAACAAGTAGCATCCCTACAGCACCTCCCCAAGCAGCCAGTACACGATCAACAACTTCGCCCAAAATTAAAGCGAATGCTATTAAGAAAACAAGTAAGACAAGTATTGCCTCAATCGAGCCAGTATCGGCTACATAGTCAGATGTTGCATTAGTCGACATAATTGAAATATTTGGAACCGCAATAAAAGCTTAAGCCAATCTATTCCACAATGGTTCAGTCCATAATTTCCTTAATTCTTCGATAGAAAAACATAGTTCTTCCTCGCTATTTAACATAAAACTAATTTCTTCATCTACGTCTCCAATATGCTTGGCAAAATCGAATCTTTTAGAAAACTTCTCTTCGAATCCAGGCTTAACTTGAACTAACCATCTTCCGTTTGATTCATTAAATAGTTCTAAGTCACTTCTCATGTCTCCTGATAGATTTATTTTTGCACCAACTCCACTCATGCACATTTCAATCATTGCAAGGGCAATCCCTCCTGTCGAAATATCATGACAGGCTGAAACTTCTCCACATTCTATAGCTTGAATTAATTGTTCCATTCGAGGATTAAACGAAGTAAAGTCAGTAGTAGGTACGTTAGGACAGTCAATACCTAATGTTCTGTAGTATAAACTTGCACCCATTTGTTCTTTATTATTTCCAATTAGCCATATACTTCCCTCTTTCTTCAAATCACTCGTAACACATTTTCTAATGTCATTTACGAGCCCAATGCCCATCAGAACGGGTGTTGGCGGTATTGCACCTTCTGCAGTTTCATTGTATAAACTAACATTACCTGAAACATAAGGTACATCAATATGCGTTGCAGAATCACGGAGAGCATCGCAACTAGATTTGAATTGGCCCATTATCTCTGGTCTCTGTGGATTTCCAAAGCACAAGCAATCAGCTAAGGAATCGATTCTTGCACCTACGGAAGCTAAATTACGGCATATTTCTTCAACTGCACTCATTGTTCCATGGTATGGGTTCGCTTCCATTAAATGAGGATTAATATCGGCAGTTAGTGCAAGCCCTTTCCAAGAATCCTCTACAGGTTTTAATACAGAAGAATCTCCATGAACTTCCTTTCCAATTCCACCTTGAATTGGTTTAATGGCTGTAGCTCCTCTAACTTCGTGATCATATTGCCTAATTACCCAATCTTTAGAAGAGACCTCCGGATTACTAATAATATCTTTTATTGTTTGAGATAAATCCGTAGGAAGGTCTGGCAATTTTACAGCTTCTAAATTATCTATCTTAGGTAAAACATAAGGCCTATTGTATACAGGCCCTCCAGTTGTGAATTCCAAATCTAAATTTAGAATCTCAGTGCTATTAAAGTGTACAATATTCCGCTTTTCTTTAATAACTTCACCAATTGCAACAGCCTCTACATCCCATGAATCACATCGGTTCAGAACAGTTTGTACATCTTCAGGTTTAACGGTAAACATCATTCTTTCTTGAGACTCAGAAACCCATATTTCCCAAGGTGCCATATTCTTTAATTTCAAATGCACTTTGTCTAAATCAACTCTCGCACCGAAACCAGCATCTAAGGCAAGTTCACCTACAACACACGAGAGTCCGCCTCCGCCCAAATCTTTCATTCCAGTTAATAATCCTAATTCATTCAACTCTAAACACAAGTGCATCAATGGTTCTTTTGTGATTGGATCTCCTAATTGTACCGCACCAATATCATCTTCAGATCCAGCATCTAAATCTCTCGAAGCAAAAGTAACTCCATGAATACCATCCCTTCCAGTTTTACCTCCAGCTAAAATATAAATGTCACCAACATCTCCAGCTCGACTATGTATCATTAGGTCTTTTTTTACAATACCTATACACCCCACATTAACTAGAGGATTTCCAGTATACTTTGGATGAAAGGCAACCTGTCCAGCAACAGTAGGAATTCCAACCCGATTACCATAATCTCTTATTCCAGCTACAACACCTCCCATTAGGTATTGAGGATGTTTAACACCTTCAGGAAGTTTATCTCGAGGTAAATCCAAGTCTCCAAAAAATAAAGGATCCACAAGGGCGATAGGTTGTGCCCCCATACACACAACATCTCGTAATATCCCTCCAATTCCTGTTGCTGAGCCACCATATGGATCTAATGCAGAAGGATGGTTATGCGATTCTAGTCCAACTGCATAAAAATGTTCTTCGTCAAATTCCATAATGCCAGCATCTTCGCGAGCCACAACTTCTTTTGAAGATTTTAATCCAAAAACAGTTTCTTCTAAAACGGGTTTGGAAGATTTATAGCAGCAATGTTCAGACCAAGCTTGATCTATAGCTTGCAATTCAACGTCAGTAGGTTTTCTTCCTTCTTTATCAAAGTACTTCTTCACATTTTCCATTTCATCACTTAATAGGCCAAGGCCTAATGTATTGACAACCTCATCTAAGTTAGAATTATCTAAGTTAACATAAAATACATTTTTTAAGTTTTTAACAGGTTCTAGCATTTATTTTGCCACCGAAATAGAGTATTCATGCACTACAGGATTTGCTAAAAGCTTTTTACAAATATCTTCAGCTTCTTTCATTGCATCAGCTTCTTCTTTATCAATAATAATTCTGTAGCATTTAACTGAGTTAACATTTTCAACACTATCAAAACCCAATAAATCTAGAGCTTTCTTTACGTTAGCACCTTCCGGATCGGCCATTCCTGATTTTAGTCCAACTTGTATTTCGATTTCAGTAGTCATAAAAGTCTAATGTTACAGGTCAAGGGCGGAATAAAAATTAAACGGCAGTTTTTTTGCCTTCATTTATGATATTAAATAAAATTATAACTATCTAAAAAAATAATAACAAGTAAGCTTTGGAATCCTGCTGCAATATCGTCCATCAATATTCCATGCCCTCCATCAAGTTTTTCTAAGTTTCTAGCTGGCCATAATTTTACTACATCAAAAATGCGGAATAAAGTAAATGATAATATCCAATTGTGTTCTTCCATAGGATATTGTAATAAACTTAGAAATGTAATTATAATTAAATATCCAATAACTTCATCAAGAACGTATGTACCTGGATCTTTACCATATTTGGTTTCAGCCCAAGGGGCTAAAATTAATCCTAAATAGTACATAACAGGAATTAAGATTAATAGAAAAAATCCTGCATTTGAACCAAAAACGGCAATAGTTAGGAATGCCATTAGCACGCCTCCTACAGTTCCGAAAGTTCCAGGTGCAATAGGTGCTTTTCCAAGAAAGAAAAAAGAAAGATATATTTCTTTCAGAATATCTTTATTCATCATTAGCCTCATTCCAGAAATGATTCATTCTTTGAAAAGCAGTTAGGTTTCCTAAAACTGCAAGAATTGCAATGACTATAGTAATGATAGTCTCAACCTCATTCATTAACTCTCCAATTAATAATCCCATTCCTAAAATAAACCATCTTTCAGGTCTCTCAATTAATCCAATTCCTTCTTGAGATACGCCCAACCTTTCAGCTGCAGCACGACAATAAGAGGTTTGGAAAGCCCCAATCATAGCTGCCATTGCCCACATCTGTCCAGAAATAAATTCTAGAGATTCAATAGGTAAGGGGTTTATCCAGTCACAGAGAATTAATGCACTAAACGCGATACAATCGGCATATCTATCAAGAGTAGCATCGAGGTAACCTCCTCTAATAGATGTAGTTTTCGTAGCTCTTGCAACTAATCCATCGACTCCGTCAAATAATGAGGCAACCATTCCGATAAAGAATGCATAGTAAATATTTTGATTATATAATTCAACTGCAGCGTACATAGTTAGAATAACTCCAGTAAATGTGATATGATTTGGTTTAATTCCAATTTTACCAAGTCCCTTTGCAAGAGGGTTAAACAGCTTTCCAGCCGCATTTTTCAGAGTTTTACTAAGCATGGAAGTAAAATGACATGGGAGAGGCTCTTTTAGTCCCTTGTCCAATAGGCAAAAAGCATATGGACCGAGACCTAATAAAACAACAATTAAATTACGCGCTAGAAGGAACAAACTTTGATGACCAAGGGGAGTTATACAAAGGTAAAGTTCGAGATAATTATGTCAACGAAGATACCATAACTATGGTTACTACAGATAGAATTTCTGCATTTGATAGAGTTCTAGGGACTGTGCCTTTCAAAGGCCAAGCACTTGTAGAATTAGCAGACTGGTGGTTTGGAGAAACTGCAGATATAGTGGCAAACCACATAATCAAACGCCCTCACCCGAATGTTTGGAAAGTTAAGAGATGTGAGCCAATACAAGTAGAAATGGTAGTTAGAGGATATCTTACAGGTGTAACATCTACATCAGCATGGACTGCATACCAAAAAGGAGATAGAAATTTTTGCGGTAATGAGCTGCCAGAAGGCATGCGTAAAAATGAAGCATTTCCTGAACCAATAATCACTCCATCAACTAAAGCTGCACAGGGAGAACATGATGAATCTGTAGCTCCATCGGAGTTGTACAAAAGAGGCGCAGTTGATCCCGGACTGTACAAAGAGTTAGCTCGTATTTCGATGAGATTATATGAAAGAGGAGTGTCTAGGGCTGCAGATCAAGGAATGATTTTTGTAGATACAAAATACGAGTTTGGAATTTCCAATGGCAAAATAATGTTGATGGATGAAGTCAATACTCCTGATTCAAGTAGATATTGGATGAAAGACGATTATGAATCCCGTTTTGAAAAAGGGGAAGAACCACGTAAGTTAGATAAAGAATATGTTAGGACTTGGCTTTCGGATCAAGGATTTACAGGAGATGGCAAACCACCTAAGTTAACAGATGAGATTCGAGTTGAAGCGTCAGCAAGGTACATGGAAGTAGTTGAAAAATTCACAAAAGAACCTATGCAGCTTGATGTAGGTCCTGTAGATGATTCAATATATTCTATACTAAATCCCTTTGCTTATTAGTTCGAATAGTCAGCTTTATATTATATGCTCGAGGTTTACAAGTTCCTAGAGGCATAATTAATTATGAGTCAAAAGAAATCTAGACAACAGAACAAGCCAAAATCAGAAATTAAGTTGGCAGAAGAACGTTTTCAAAGTTGTGTAGTTAAACGCAATAATTTTAATGATGAAGCTAGAACTCTTCGGGATGAAAGAAATGCTTTACATGATCAGAGAGGCAAGATCATGGAAGAAATCATGAAGCATAGAGAGGAAATGAAATCAAATACTTCCGCTAAGGCTGCACATCAGAAGGTAAGAAATACTGCACAAGAGAAGGCTAAGCAACTTATTTCAATAAAGCAACAAAAAAGGGGAAATAAAAAGGGTGGAAAATCACTCAAAGATACAGTTCAAGCCCTTCATTCAGAAATTTTAAATTTAGAAAGACGAAGAGAAACTACCGAAATGCCTATTTCTAAAGAAAGAGAAGTTATGGAAAAGCTGGGAATATTACGAAGAAGTCTCGGCGATCAAGAAGGAGAACTCGCTACCCAGGAGCATTTAAATTTAGAAGTCTCTGAGTTAGATGCTGAAATCGATTCTGAATTTTCTAAGGCAAATGATGAACATGGTGAAGTCATAGTTTTAGCTAAGCTTAACAAAAAAATATATAAAAAAGTTAGTAATCTTATGAAAGAAGCCTCACATTTATCCACAGAGGCTGATAAAAAGCATAAAGAATTTGTTACCGTTCGTAAGAAAGCAGATAATCAACATTCCAAGGCCATGGAAATGCTTGAAGCTTTAAGATTACATAGAAAAACAGCCAGTGAAGAGAGGCAGGCAAGATGGAAAGTTGTCAAAGATCATAGAAAGAACATAAAGGATGAATTGTATAATCCAAAGAAATTAGAATCTGCAGCAGATGATGCCTTACAGCAATTAATGTCTGGTGGCAAGATAAATCTTTAATGGACGCGATAATTCTAGCTGGTGGTTTTGCCAAGCGGATGTGGCCTTTAACTAAGAATAAACCTAAGCAATTGCTTGATGTTGCAGGAAAACCTATGCTTTCTTATGTAATAGATTCTTTGAATAAACTTGATTTAGATCGAATTATAGTTTCAGTTAATAGTTTTTTTGCTCCACAATTCCAAGATTATTTAGATTCAAACACACACTATAATAATATTGAATTATTTATTGAGAAGAGTGATAATGAGAATCAAAAGCTCGGCGCCTTAGGGGCATTAAATCTTCTTTTTCAAAAGAAAAAATTGCAAGGTCCAGTTTTTATTGCAGGTGGAGATAATTTGTCAGATTTTGATTTAACAAAAATGGTTACAATTTATAATAAATCTAAAGCAGATGTCATTGGCTTGTTTGACGTTGAAAATATAGAATTGGCAAAATTATACGGTATAGCAGAGTTAGAAGACAATAGGATTATTGATTTTGTTGAAAAACCTTCCACACCTCCCTCTACTTTAGCTGCAACGGCTTATTGGTTGTTGTCAGAATCAGGTATAACTAATTTTTTCTCATACATCAATGAAGGCGGAGACAGAGACGCTATGGGTAATTTCTTAGCTTGGAATGTTAAACGTAAATCAGTTTACTCTGTATCGTTTAAAGGAAATTGGTATGATATTGGTGGTTTAGACTCATATTCAGAGGCCCAGAAGTGGTTAGAGAGAAGACCTTAGGTTTTTTCTAGAACGGTTCTGATGCAAATTGATGGCTAGTGATTTATCAATACTTGCAGAAATTCTCGTCATTAGTTCCTTAATTATTTTATCATTAGGTTATTTCTTCTCAAGTAAGCCTCATGTTTTCTTTGGTAAGAAATTTCCAGTTAAGATCGGCCATAACCTAAACATAATAGGTTGGTTACTTCTTGGTTTTTTTTGGTGGATACAAGTAGAACATTATATCCTAATTGGAGATTACTTTAACGGACTGATCTCAGCATTGGCAATGCCGTTTTTTAGTTATTTAGCAATTCATGAATATTTGAGTATACGTTGGAATTCTAAGTACGAACCACTTAGGTGGTTAGCTGCAATGACTGTTGTAGCAGGAGGAATTTACTTCTTTGTAGAGAGAGTTCCTCTTCTTTCAGGTTGGCTTATTCAAGTAGTTGCAGAACAATCAATATGGATACTGAATTCATTAGACATTCCAACCTCCTTAGGTTCTCTAGATTATGGCGAAGGTTCCAGACATTATAGGCCAGTATCAGAAAATCAGCAAGTTCAAATAGCTATAGAGGGCGATGAATGGCGTAATCCCGATTCAGTTTCAGTTACAATTGTATTAGCCTGTACGGCACTTCAAAGCATGATAATTTTTGTGGGTGGAGTAATTTGTACAAAGGCTCCTGCTGATAGAAGATTTTATGCATTTCTTGCTACAGTTCCAGCAATTTACATTCTGAATTTAATTAGAAATGCAGTTGTAATTTGGTTAACATATGAACATGTTTGGGGAGATGCTACTTTTGATTATGCACACGGGATTTTAGGAAAAGTAGGGAGTTTAGTTGCTTTAATTTTTCTAGCAATAGCTGTATTTCATTTTTTGCCAGAAATGCAAGATTCTATTTTGGGAGTTATTGACTTACCTCTTCGGAAAGCTCCAGAAGGAATGAGAGGACTTCCTTTTGCTAAAGGTATGCCTTCGCAAGTAGCATATGTTTTAGTGACAGGTTTGGTTTTATTTCCATTTGGATTTTTCTCAAATTCAGTAAAAGAATATGCTAAAAGCAATCCTGGTTTTGATTCTAATTTACCTCTTGAAAATATATACATATTATCATTAATATTATTATTCATTTCTTTCTTTTTACTATATTTTTACAGAGATCCAGAGAGAAAAATTGAATCAGGTATTGTTAGTCCAGCAGATGGTTTAGTTCAGAGGGCCGAAATTATGAGTGGAAGAGTCCACTTTTCTATTTTTATGAATGTTCATAATGTTCACGTAAATAGATCGCCTTTTGATGGTAAAGTATTGTCTATTAAGCATAAATCTGGAGGATATCTTCCAGCATTTTCCAAAGATTCAGATAAAAATGAGCGTTTAATGACTAAAATAGAAACAAAATTAGGAACGATGACAGTTATTCAAATTGCAGGCGTTTTAGTCCGCCGTATAGTTAGTTATGTCAAGCCTAATACTGAAGTTTCTAAGGGTGAAAGGATAGGATTGATACATTTTGGATCACGTGTAGATTTGTCATTTGAGTCTGCAGGAATTAAT
>MIZB01000310.1_pt1 | contig 22218 bp, 22 predicted proteins | sample 888171 | NCBI WGS metagenome assembly MIZB01 (sample SAMN05440186, study PRJNA335308) | marine metagenome | isolation source: marine water
AGCCGAGGTCGCTTAGCCCGGTATAGCGCCGGCCTTGAAAGCCGGTGGGAAATTTCCCTCGGGGGTTCAAATCCCTCCCTCGGCGCCAATAAATTTTTTTATGATTTTGATTTAATTTCTACAGTTATATCTGAAGTAAATTTCTCCAATAATATTCCTGTATTTTGTTCTCTGTCGGGCCCCATAAATGATACAGTCTCATTATTTTGTTCATCATCTCCAAGAATCATAATGTATGCAGGCCTCATTTTTCGATGAGTTCTTAGCTTCTTTCCGATGGTATCATCACCAGAGTCCACTTCGACTCGTAGTGCTAAATCGCGTAGGGTTTGAGCAATTCGTTCTGCGTATTCTTTATGCTTTTCAGAAATAGTCAAAATATGAACTTGTGTAGGAGAAAGCCAAGTAGGAAACATTCCATTGAAATGTTCGATCAATACTCCGCAAAACCTTTCCATTGAACCAAATGGCGCCCTATGAATCATAACAGGGCGATGTTTTTCACCATCTGAACCAACATATGTAAGGTCAAATCTTTCTGGTAAGTTATAGTCTACCTGTACAGTACCCAATTGCCATTCTCTTCCCAATACATCTTTTACTACAAAGTCAATCTTTGGACCGTAAAATGCAGCCTCGCCAGGCTCTTCACTGAATTCAACGCCTAGTGTCGCTGCAGCATTTCGACATGCTTCTTCAGCGGTATTCCATTTTTCAGGACTACCAACATATTTATCAGAATCTGAATCTCGGAGTCCAATCCTAACACGATAATCTTTCATTCCTAATGTCCCAAAAATAACTTTGACTAATTCAATACAACCAAGCAACTCTTGTTCAATTTGATTTTCTGTAACGAATAAGTGAGCGTCATCTTGAGTAAAGCCCCTTACTCTAGTCATCCCTGAGATTTCTCCAGACTGCTCCCAGCGATACACAGTTCCAAATTCGGCTAATCTTAAAGGTAAGTCACGATATGATCTTGGTTGACTTGCGTACACACGAATATGATGTGGACAATTCATAGGTTTTAGCATATATCCATCAATTTCACCCTCTGACATCAGATTAGATAGGTCTCCACAGGTACAGTTTTCATCGGATAATTTGTGTAAAGTATCTCGCTTTATGATTGGAGGATATTGGCTATCTTGATAGTATGGGAAATGGCCGGACGTTCGATAAAGATCAAGCTTTCCAATATGTGGAGTGTATATTTGTTGGTAACCTTGACGGATTAAATGCTCTGAAATAAATTGTTGTAGTTCATTTCGGATTATGGTTCCACGTGGTGTCCAAAGAACTAATCCTTGACCTACCATTTCATCAATGTGAAATAGTTGCAAATCTTTCCCTAATTTTCGATGGTCTCTCTTTGCAGCCTCACGAAGTAATTTTTCACGATTCTGAAGGTCTTCCTTTGATGAATAGCACATTCCATAAATTCTAACAAGTGTTTCCCTTGATGAATCAGCTCTCCAAAATGCTTGACTTGTATTAGTCAGCCTAAACCACCTTAACTTAGAAGTACTTTCAACGTGTGGCCCCCTACATAGATCCACAAAATTACCTTGCTTATATGTTGAAGAACCCACTTCTTGTCCAATTTTGTCATCCATTATTTCCATTTTAAATGAGTTATCAGAAAACATCTTCCTCAAAGTCTCATTACTATGTTCTTGTCTTTGGATTGGTAAATTTTGTTTGACTATTTTTTTCATTAACTTTTCGATTCTTCTTAAGTCATCTTCATTGATGGGATCCATAAAAAAATCGTAATAAAAACCATCATCTATAGGAGGTCCAATTGTCGGTTTTGCATTAGGAAACAATTCTGTAACAGCTTGTGCTAAAAGATGCGCACATGAATGTCTCATTATGTATAAACCTTCATTAGAATCCTCTCGAATTAGTTCAACTCGACAACTTTCGTTTAATAAATAGGATAAATCTTTTTGTTCATTGTTGACCAAGGCTGCAACAGCACCAGATTTTTTTCCATACGTTTTTTTAATGACTTCATTTGCACTTATTTCATTGGGAAATTCAAGCACCTCTCCGTTACATTCAACCTTAATCATTTTAGTTGCTTAAGCCATCAATACAAAAAGACTTTCCTATAGGTAAATCCTTATACTCCATCTACTGTGACAATCTAACCAAATGGCCCGCAGTCAAAAGAAAAGAGGAAGGCGCCCACCTAAAAAATCAAAAAAGAAGGGCATTAGTTTTGGTTCATTAGCAGTTCAATTGGTTTCCGTTTTGGTGATAGTTTTTATTGTTTTTTTTCTTATAGCTGCAAAGATAATTAGTAACATTACTGGAGCCCTTTTATGCATGATTTCGTTGTCAATCTTATCTTATTTTATTGTCAACTCCCCTAAGAAACCTAGAAAGAAGCGACGTCCAAAGAGAAAAGTAGTTTCAGATGAACCTCAATTTTACACAGCTCTTCCCTCAACAGTAGGACTTACCGAAGTCCCAGAGGATTTTTCCACGTCCGAAGTTAGATTGCCTCCTAGGCCAACTAAGGCAGCTCGTCGTCAAAGAGAGTTTGTGATGTACCCGCCTTCAGTAGGAAGCGGAGACTATTCTGATTCTTATACTCAGATTGATAAAGATACCGTTTTGCGTCTTAGGGGCGAAATGGTTCCTGAAATGGGGACAAAATTTTTACCAGGAAGTAGATTGTCTTCTCTGCCTTCAGCAGATGATATAGCAAATGTTCTGGAGAATGTAACGTCTAATCCTTTGGCGGCAGAACCGGTTGCAGTAGCGGCAGAACCGGTTGCAGTAGCGGCAGAACCGGTTTCAGTAGCAGCAGAACCTGTCGCAGCAGCTGAACCTGTCGCAGCAGCTGAATCAGTTCCAGTGACAAAGCCAGTTGAAGAAGAAACAGAGGATATGGATTTCGATATGGAATGGGATTAGATTTTAGTAAAGGCCATGGGTTGTTCTTTTAATGGCATACTTTCATCGCTAATAAGTTGAAAGTACAAGAATACATCTCCAGCCGAAGAGAGGCACGTCCTCTACACTTCACCCTTCTTGATCCCGGTAAAACTAGCGCTGATGATTTGATTACATTAGCTAAACAAACTGCAGAAGCTGGAACCGATGGATTTATGGTCGGAGGTTCTACAGATTTAAGCCTCGAAAACGTGGATTTGGCTGTAGAAACAATTAAACAAACAACACACATGCCAGTGATTCTTTTTCCTACACATGCTTCTTCAGTCTCAGGCAAAGCAGATGCAATTTTTTTCATGTCACTTCTTAATAGTGAAAGTCGACAATTTCTCGTTGGTGAGCAAATAGCAAGCGCACCATGGGTTAAGAAGACTGGATTGGAGCCATTATCGATGGCTTATCTTGTAGTGGCGCCAGGAATGACTGCCGGTAGAGTTGGTCAAGCGCAGCCTCTGCCTAGGGATCAGCCCGATTTGGTAGTTTCCCATGCGCTAGCAGGACAATATTTAGGTATGAAATACATATATCTTGAGGCCGGTTCTGGTGCATCTGAACCTGTTCCTGAAGATATTATTAAGTCAGTAAGAGAGTCAATTGACGTAACATTAATAGTTGGCGGAGGTATTCGTACGCCTGAATCAGCACGTAAGGTAGTTGCGGCAGGAGCTGATATAGTAGTTACTGGTACTTTTGTAGAAACATCTCAAAGTCTTAAAGAGGAAATGACTGCTTTAACTAACGCAATTCATTCAAAATAATGGTTCCTGAATTAAAAGTAGATAAGATAAGTCCTCCTCCAGCGAGACTATCTGCATTTTTGTATCATACACCTACAAGCTTATTCAGTTTTGTATTATTTTTCTTTACAACCTCTTTGTTAGTATATAGTGGAATACTTTGGCTAGGTAGGGCTGAAACTAATATCGATTATGCTATTTTTAGCATGGTCACTTTTTCGCTCCCGGTTCTTTTAACGTCTTATTTAGTAACTAACATTTCTTGGATTTGGGATGGAAGATATCCCCTGAGATATGGACTTCAAGCTGGCGCTACAGGTTCAGTACTAATGATTATTACAACATTTGTAGGTCAGTCATATGATTTAGCTAATGAGGGTTTAGCATTTGGTTTTGGTTGTATGGGCGGATTATGGTATCTTACACTTAGAACACATGGAAGTGCGCCAGCAAGAGTTGCTTTACCCTTATCATTGTTTTCTCCATTTGTTAGTATCTATTTCTTTTGGTATGGTGATTCAGAGCATTCTTTTAATTTTGGATTATTAGCAACTCTTTCTCTTGTTTTTGCAAGTCATTTCTATCTTTTCTTGGTAGATTCTCCGTACAAAAAAGCAGTTGGAGTAAGTGGAACAAGACATATGGCTGCCTTTATTGATCATTTTTCGACCGGAGATGGTCGAAGATTGACCGAGGCAATACGAGAAATTTGTCAAGTTGTTGAGACACGAAATAGTTGGGTTTCAATTAAGAAGGATGGGAAGTCAGCAGCGTTTTTCGCGGTACCTGGAGTTCATCCAGGCCCTCTAGGAAATCTCGGAGGCTCGAATCTTCCGTTAAAAATAGAACCCACTTTGCCAGGTTTGGGTTTTGCCTTTCATGGTTCTTCAACTAATGATCATAACCCCTTACGTGATGAAGATATAACAAGGATTGGTAAGGCAATGGTAGAAGCGTCTGAAGATGCAGTTTATTCGAATAAATCAAGAGCTTTGGTTAGTAGGGGAAAAACACCTTCAGCTCATGTACTAAATTTTGGTGAAGGTAGTCTCATTTTCGCTAGTCCTGGAGATAGTGATGATATTCTTCCAGAATTATCTGCACGTTTGGAAAGTTCATCTTTAGACACTAAAGGGGAACGAATTGTTATAGATCTACACAACCAAGAAGGTTGGGGAAGGCCACCTTTGGCAGCAGGTTCTAAAGAAGGTTCATTACTTGAAAAGCATGCGGCTGCAGCTATTTCAGAAAGTCGTAAATTAGATTTTAATGACTTGAAAGTAGGCTTCTCACATATTCCTGGTGAAAATTTGGGTAGAGGCATAGGTCCAGGTGGCGTCAGGGCTGCAGTTTTTGAAAATGAAGTTAATGATAAGAAAGAATTAACTGGCATTTTACTCTGGGATGCAAATGGGTTAGGTCCAGGAATGAATGAAGATTTACAAAATAAATTAAAAGGAAAGGTAGATAATTTACTTATTTCAACAACTGATAATCACTTTGTGAATATTAAACCTGGAGGTTTTAATCCATTATCMGATTCTGATGGTCTTTTATCTTCAGCAAATCAAGTTCTCGATGAAGCTATAGACGATATTTCAGATGCTGAGTCTGCAATGGGTACAGTTTATGTTGATGGTGTCGAAATAATGGGTCAAGGCAAGCAAGACAAGATTAGTGCGGCGGCTAATTCAATTATTGAGGTCGCTCGCTATTCATGGCTACCAATATATTCTTCAGCAACAATGTTTTGCATGATTGCTTCTTCTTATATCTAAGTTTGAATTTGGATAGAAATTTTAACGCCATCAGGAATTTGAATTCTCATTAATTGCCTCATAGCTCTTTCATCTGCGTCAATGTAAATCAATCGTTTATGCAATCTTGCTTCCCATCTATCCCAAGTTTCAGAACCTTCACCATCAGGTGATTTTCTTACAGGTACCTTCAACTTCTTGGTTGGTAATGGTATTGGCCCAGTCATTCCAACTCCAGTTCTATCTGAAATAGTCTTAATCTGTTCACAAACACTATCGACAATGTCATAGCTCAAAGAATGCAACGAAATACAAGCTCTACTGGATGCCTTCTTTGGAGCCATTAGTTATCTACTCAATCCCAGTGTTCTTCGATTTTTAGACACATACCGGCAGCCACAGTAGCTCCCATGTCTCTAATTGCAAATCTTGCCAAAGGCTTGAACTTAGACTGTTCTTCAATTGCCAAAGGTTTAGTTGGTTTGATAAGAACCATAGCTGCATCTCCTTTTTTCAAGAAGTCAGGGTTCTCTTCAGTAACTTGTCCAGTTCTTGGATCCATTTTTGCAAGAAGCTTATCGAATGTACATGCAACTTGTGCAGTGTGACAGTGGAATACTGGAGTGTAACCTTGAGTGATTACGTTAGGGTGATCTAGAATCATTACTTGAGCTTTGAATGCACGAGCTACGGTAGGTGGGTCATTTTCTGGCCCTCCAACATCTCCTCTTCTAATATCTGTGTGAGAAATACCTCTACAATTAAATCCGATATTAGCACCAGGTCCAGCGGATGGAACTTCAGCGTGGTGCATTTCAACAGATTTAACTTCGCCGACTTTACCGCCAGAGTGAGCTGATGGTTTGAAAATCAGTTTTGTACCTGCTTTAATTGTTCCGGTTTCGACACGGCCTACGGGCACAGCACCGATACCAGATATTTTGTAAACATCTTGTATTGGAATTCTTACGCTTGCGTCAGCAGATCCTGATGGTGGATTTAGTTTATCTAAAGCACCTAGTAAGGTATCTCCTTTCCACCATGAGAGATTGTCTCCGGTTTCCTTGATATTATCAGCTTTCCAACCTGAAGCAGGTAAAATGCTAACTTGATCATCTGAGAATCCAACCATTGCTAACATACTCTTAACTTCCTTAACAACYTCRTTGAATCTATCTTCRCTGTATGCAGGTTTTGTAATGTCCATTTTATTTACAGATATGATCATCTGTTCAATTCCCATAACTTTTGATARCCACAAGTGTTCTTTAGTTTGGGCAGCAATACCATCGTCTGCTGCRACAACTAATACWGCGGCRTCAGCTTGGGAAGTACCAGTAATCATATTTTTGACGAAATCTCTGTGTCCAGGAGCGTCAATAATTGTGAAATGTTTSGAATCAGTTTTAAACTCTTTAGTGAGCTACATCGATAGTTACACCACGCTCTCTTTCTTCTTTTAGATTATCCTATGACATAAGCCAATTCGAAACCTAGTCCTTTTCCGCGTTCTTCGGCTTTCTTTCCTGTAATTTATCTATCAAGTGCTGTTCGATAGCACCACCCTTCCAATAGGACTCTACCTACTGTTGTTGACTTACCATGGTCGACGTGACCAATGAATACTACGTTCAAATGTTGTTTTTCAGCCATTATAATTTCCCTCCTTGGGATTGATATGTCGGCAGGATAGGGGGTAAATAAAGCATTCCCTCAATCAATCGAGGAATAATTGATGTGTTATTGAGGTAATATTTTTTTCTCTTCTTTAATCGGTAAATGAATTATGGCTGAAACAATTCCTATAGCTATTCCTACCCACCATACAAAAGTGTATGTTCCGTAGTCATCGTACAATACACCACCTAACCACACACCTACAAAGCTACCTAATTGATGCGAAAAGAAAACTATTCCGTACAATGTGGCCATATATTTTAGGCCATATATGTGAGCTACAAGTCCACTTGTTAACGGAACTGTTGCTAACCATAAAAACCCTAAAGCGAAAGAAAAAATTAACACAGTATTTGCAGTAATAGGCGTCAAGATGAACCAAGCAGATACAATAGATCTTCCTGCGTAAATTCCAGAAAGCAACCATTTTTTCTTATACTTTTTACCAGCCCACCCGGCAACTAGTGTTCCAATTATATTAGCAAAACCAATTATTGATATAGATAGCCCGCCTAATGCCGCAGTAGTAGTAATTCCTAAATCTCCGCACCATCCGTAAGATTCAACAGGAGCACTCATTTCTGTGACTAAAGCTGGAAAGTGTGCTGTAATAAATGCCAATTGGTAACCGCATGCAAAAAAGCCAATAAAAATCATAGCAAAAGAAGGATCTCTAGATGCAAGTTTCAATATATCGCCAAGACTCTCTTCAATCTCGTCTTTGGTTGCCATTTCAGGAGCTTTCATGAAAGGCAACAGGACTAACACTGACAATATGGATGCAGCAAAAACAATGAAGACCATCTGCCATTCCATTAGAGATAGTAAAGCAATGGCTGCAGGCGGTCCTATAATTTGGCCAGCTGAACCCGATGCTGTAGCTATAGACAAACTCATCTGCCTATTATCGTCTGAACTTGCTCTGCCTATTACTGCAAGAATAACGCCGAACCCAGTTCCAGCAATACCAAAGCCAACTAATATCTCATAAATTTGATGTTCTAAAGGAGTAGTGGCTCCGGCAGACAAAACTAAACCTAAGGCATATAGTATAGCCCCTAAAATTATAGCTTTTCTATCTCCCATTCTTTCAGCCATTGCACCGAAAAAAGGACTACCAAATCCCCAAGCTAGATTTTGAATTGCTATTGCCAAACTAAATTCAGCTCTTGGCCACCCAAATTCATTAGCTATCGGAATTTGAAAAACTCCATATGATGCACGTATAGAAAAACCTACCAGAATAATGAAACATCCAGCCAATAAAACAGGAGTTATCAGAGGTTTTTCTTTGCTCATCAAATAAACATGTGGAGTGGACGATTTAAGTTAAATACCTCAGCCATTAATAATGAGATATGAAGTTTGACATTAAAGGTAATCCTTCTTACGGGGAAGTTGACGTAGAACTAGGTCCTGGAGAAGTATTTTTGATTGAGCCAGGTGCCATGTCTAGAATGTCTTCAAATATGAAGTCTAGTTTTCAGAGGCAGGGAGGTTTCTTTTCCGCAATGTTTCGCAAAATGTTTGGAGGAGAAAATTTTTTCTTAGGTAAATATAGTCATGAAAATGGTGGTACTCTTACATTTGCCCCTTCAATACCTGGCGCTGTTGAGCACTACAATCTATCTAATAATCGTTTGAACATAATGGCAGGTTCTTTCTTGGCGTGTACGCCAGGGATAAATATCAAAGCTAAATTTGGGGGTCTCAAAGCTTTGTTTTCAGGAGAGGGAGCCTTTCTTTTAGAAGCTTCAGGCAATGGTGATTTGTTTTTCAATTCCTTTGGAGGAATAATCGAGAAAGAGATTAATGGAGAGTTTATAGTTGATACCGGGCATGTTGTAGGCTTTGAACCTACACTGAATTATAAGATATCAGGAATGGGGAATTGGAAATCAACGATGCTTTCAGGAGAAGGTTTAGTTATGACTTTTAACGGCACTGGAAAAATATATTTACAAACAAGGACTATAGATGGTATTGCTTCTTGGCTTACACCGAGGTTAATATGAATATAAAAATAGATACAGAAGGGGCCTTCGGTTCAGCAATTGTAGTTCTAGAACCAGGAGAAAAATTTGTCTCGGAGGCAGGTGCAATGTACAGGGCATCTCCGAATATGTCCATCGAGGTTGAATCTCGCAAAAAAAAGGATGAAGGTTTATGGGGTGCTTTCAAATCAGGTGTGAAAGCAATGTTTGCCGGAGAGTCTTTCTTTTTATCTTCCTATCAAACATCAGATAGTACTGCTGCAGAAGTAGGTCTTGCTCCAACACACCAGGGAGAAGTAAGAAAGGTAGAAGTTGGTTCAGATACTTGGATATGTTCGGGCGGAAGTTACCTTGGCTCTTCAGGAGGTATAGATTTAGATACTCAATATCAAGGATTAGTAAAAGGGATGTTTAGCAAAGAAGGTTTAGTTTTTGTAAGAGCTTCAGGAAAAGGAGACTTGCTTGTAAATGGCTTCGGTAGAATCTCAGAGGTGTCTATCGGAAATGGAATAACAATTGATAACGGGCATTTGATTGCCTTTACAGAAGGGCTAGAGTATGAAATTAGTAAGGCCGGTGGAGGTTGGATTTCTTCCATGATGTCTGGCGAAGGACTAGTTATGAAATTTAGAGGACAAGGTAAAATATTAGTTCAATCACACGATCCAAGTAGGCTTGGTGGAGCCTTGGGTCCTTTATTACCACCAAGGGAGGGCTAATGAAATACGACATAATCTCAGCACCTTCATACGCACTTGTTGAAATGTCATTAAAAGAGGGCGAGTCGGTTATTGTTGAGCCTGGATCAATGTCTTGGATGGATACTACAATTAAACCTAAAACCGAGATGAAAGGAGGTTTCTTAGCAGGTCTCAAGAGAAGAATGGGTGGGGAGTCTTTCTTTCTTAATACTTATACTGCAGAAGGTGGTTCAGGTAAGATTGGAATTGCACCAGGTTACTCTGGAGATATTATAGTAAAAGAGCTCAATAATGAGACAATTTACATGGAACGTGGCGCCTATCTTTGCCACGTAGGAAATATTGAAACCAGTGCCTCTTGGGAAGGTTTTATGGGTACATTTGCAGAAGGAATGTTAGGACTTAGAGTTAGTGGAACTGGCTTACTATTCTTTGGTTCGTATGGAGATGTCCAAGAAGTAGATGTTCAAGGTTCCTATTCTGTAGATAATGGTTATGCAGTTGCCTGGGAAAGTTCTTTGGATTACAGTATCGGCCGTTCAGGAAGGAGAATTCGTAGCTTTTTATTTGGAGATCAATTGATTTGTAATTACCACGGTAATGGTAAATTGTGGATACAAACACGAAGTCCTCGTAATCTAGCAGCCTGGGTTCATCCTTTCCGACGAGTTCAACAAAAAAACGAATAAGGTTTAGTCTTAAGAGAAATTTTCAGGTCTTGGCATTTCAGCTTTCAAGCCTTTTCGTTGTCTAATATCTTCAGTAATTCCGTCGATTAATTCTCTAGGTAATGCTTCGTAACCTGCAAACTCAGTACTCCAAAGGGCTCTGCCTCCAGTGGCCGATCGAATTTCACTTGCAAATCCAAACATTTCTTTGACAGGAGCTTTAGCAGTGATTATGGCCATATCACCTTCAGTTTCCATGCCTGCAATTTCAGCACGTCTCTGTGACATTTCACCAGTTACAGATCCCATTAATTCTTGAGGAACGTTAATGTAAACATTTTGTTTTGGTTCTAACAACGCAACACCTGCAGAAACAAGTGCTCCATTAATTCCATTCCTTACAGCAGGAATGGTTTGTGCAGGTCCTCTGTGAATAGCATCTTCATGTAATTTAGCATCATTCAAGATAATTTTTACCCCCATCATTTTTTCGTGCGCCCGAGGCCCTCTCTTGACAACTTCGTTGAAAGCTTCAATTAATAACTCTCTAGTTTCGAATAAATTCTGAATACCTTTTGTTGCATCAACAAAAACGCAACCATTTTCTATGCACAAAACACCACGGCCGTGGACTTTTGTCCATCCCATGTCTATTAATTGTCGTGCAACTTCCTTTGATTTTTTAATATTACCAGACGGTATGGTTCCATCCACAATAGCTTCTCTAACATCATCTTCTAGCGGTTCTACAGTAATATAGAAACGGTTGTGCTTGTTAGGTGATTTACCCTCAAAGTCTCCAGGAGACTGCATTGCTACAGTTTCTCTGTAGACAACAATAGGTGGTGAAGTAGTAATTTCAACTCCGTGTTCATTTTTAATTCTGTATTCAGTAATCTCTAAATGTAATTCACCCATTCCGGACATTAAATGTTCTCCAGTTTCTAAATTACTGTCAATTTGAATCGAAGGGTCTGATTTAGCTACAGCGCGAAGAACTTCAACAAGTTTAGGAAGATCTTTAGTGTGTTTAGCTTCTATTGCAGTAGTCACAACAGGATCAGAATTATGCACAATTCTTTCAAACGGTGTCATTTCTTTATTAGATGAAATAGTTGATCCAGATTGAGCGTCTCTTAGTCCCGAAACAGCAATTATGTTTCCTGCAGTTACAGTCTCAGTTGCAATACGATCGCCGCCGACAAACATTCCTACAGATTGTACTCTGTTTGCATTTGGCATACCTGCAACATACATTTGATCACCTTTTTTGATAGAACCTGAGAATAAGCGACCAACTGCAATTTCTCCAGCATGTGGATCTAATACAACTTTGGTAACCATGAAAGCTGAATCTCCTTTTCCATCCGCATTTACCATAGCTTGACCAATGTCTTCCTCAGCTTCACCTCTCCAAATATGAGGGATACGGTATTTTTGAGCGTCATCTGCAGAAGGTAATTTTTCTACAATCATATCCAATAATACTTCGTGTAAAGGAGCAGCTTGAGCTAGTTCTCTCTTTTGCTCTTTTTCCATAAATTCATAAATTTGTTTGAAATTAACATTCTTCTTAGCCATAAATGGTAAAGATGTTGCCCAATTGTGATATGCGGAACCAAATGCAACAGTACCTGCTTGAGCATCAACCATCCACTCTTTTTTGAATTCTTCTGGTACCATTCGACTAATTAATTTATTAACTTCAGTAATTATTTTACCAAATCTTTGCATCATGTCTTCAGGAGTAACTTGTAACTCAGCAATTAAGCGGTCTACTTTGTTTATGAACAAAACAGGTTTAACTTTCTCCTTCAGAGCCTGCCTAATTACAGTTTCAGTTTGAGGCATTATTCCTTCAACAGCACAAACAACGATAATAACACCATCAAGAGCTCGCATTGCTCTTGTAACGTCACCACCAAAGTCAACGTGACCTGGGGTATCAATTAAATTAATTAGGTAATCTTCCCCTTTGTGCTCGTGAACCATAGATGCATTAGCTGCATTGATTGTAATTCCTCTAGCAGATTCTTGTTCATCAAAATCTAGCATTAACTGTTTTCCAGCTAAATCTTCAGACATCATTCCAGCTCCGAAGATTAAGTTGTCAGATAATGTTGTTTTACCATGATCAATATGTGCGGCAGTACCTATGTTTCTTATTTGTCCTAGCTTTGTAAATAAAGCAGTTGCCCGCTTTATGTTGTCTTCTTTACGGCCCATTTTTTTTCACTTTAGTTGTGTGCAGCTTCAGCTTGACGCTCAACTTCTTCTTTTTTACCGATTGCATAAGAATCAGGATTAGCTTCAGAAGCTAGCATAATTTCTTTTGCAAGAGCTTTTTCAATTGAACGTTGTTTCTTTGATGAACTTAAAGCACCGATACATAGATTTCGGATAGCAGTATCAATTCTCCTTGTTGGAGAAACATCTACACCGCTGTATACCCTTATTCCACCATATCTTAGAGAAACCACCTCAGCTCTTGGAGCTGAATTCTCAAGTGCTTTAACCATATGTTGTGCAGGATTGTCTTTTTTCTTTTCATGAATAAGTTCAAACGAATTCTTCAAAACAGAATATGCTTGAGCTTTTTTACCAGTATATTTTTCGGACCTCATCAAGTTATTAATTATTCTTTCAATGACGGTTAGATTTCTTTTTCCAAATCTTTTCTTAGAGTGCCTTCCACCAGTATGCGGAACTTGAAATGCGTTCAAATTTATGTGATGCTCCAATGTTTTGTCTTCAACATCTACTTCAGTTAAGTCCCATTTACCAAATAGAGGAACTACAGGCAGTTCTACTTCCGGTTTTTCGGATTTGGTTTCAGAAGCATCTTCGTTATTAATTTCTTTATCTTCAGCCATATAATTTACCTAATTGGTTTCTCTTTTCTGCCACGGACCATTTCTTTCAATGAAACATTATTTACTTTTGCAACTCTGTAACGTACACCAGATAAATCTCCATATGATCTTCCCATTCTTCCACCGACGCCTTCGATTACAACTTCATCGTGTTCATCAATGAAACTTATAGCGAGGTTACCTGGAGCTAGAGCTGTTACTTGTCTGCCATTCTTAATCAATTGAACTCTTACACATTTTCGAATACCTGAGTTAGGCTGTTTTGCTTCTACACCTACCTTTTCTACAACTATACCCTTTGCCTGAGGTGCACCTTGTAGAGGGTCAGCTTTTTCTTTGAGCTTCATAGCTCTCTTACGATAGTATCTATCGTTCCAACGATGTTTTTGTCTTTTGTTACGTTGTGCTGATGCTGTGTAAAGACCTTTTGCCACTTACATATCTCCTTCTCAATGAATCGAGGTTTCAGCCGACAAGAGGCCCGTATATATACTGTTCGGCATTTTTTTTAAAAAATGTGAAAAGTTGGGGTAAAGCTTTTTGTTAGAGTAGTCCGAAAGGGTTTCGAGCCACCGTAGCTTAGCCCGGTTGAGCGGCTGACTTGTAATCAGCAGGCCGAGGGTTCAAATCCCTCCGGTGGCTCCAAGCATTTGTATTTATTTAGCAGCATTTAGTTATACACAATAGGAAAAAACCAATAATTCATGTTAAGAAGTACCTCAGTAAAGCAGGAGTCTTGGAAACCGGTTAAGCTATTGGCTAAACAGCCAGTTAAAGATAAAATTTTATCTCTAGAATGCGATTTAGAAGGTAAAATAGCCGTTGCATTGACTTCAACTTCAATGAATATTTTCAACGATAGAGAGTTACTGAATGTCGTGGATATTGATGGAGGTTATGAGTTAAAAATATCTAGTGATTTGGAGAATATTTTTGTTTTGAGCTCAAAAAAGTTATTTTGTTTTGATTATTGGGGCAATTTAAAATGGGAGTATATTTCAGATGGCCTTATTGATGATTTTGAGCTAGATCCTTTAGGAAAAAATATAGTTTTAAGGGGAGAAAAATTTGTAGTATTCTTAAATCGGTTTGGTGACCTAGAATGGGATTATAATTTTCTAGAATATATTATAGATATGTACTATACGACGAGCGGAGCTTTTTTGATTTCAACTACGAATCAAATATATTCATTATCTTCAGAAAATGAGTTCGATAAAATTTTAGAAATGTCGGGGCAGGTAAAGACTTTTTTCTCAGATGACGGAGGAATTTCAATTAATGACAAAAATCTTATATCTTTTTCATTGACAGGGCACCATATATGGCAAAAAGATTTGGCAGATGTACGCTGTGTTAGATATTCTAATAACTCATTAATGAATTATTATGTTGAGGGTGATAAAAAATTAGTTTGTCAAGATAGGAACGGTGATGAATTATGGACATATTCATCTGAAGATGATTTGCAAAATTTCAACATAGTAAATTCAGGAATGATGACTGGATTGTATTCTAATAATTACTTTCATGTTTTAGATGAAAATGGAGAACAAGCCTGGTCATACTATGCTAGAGAAAGAGTAGTAGATTTTTCTTTTTCGAGTTTTGGAGGAGACGTAGTTATAGCATCAGAAAATAAAATTCATTGGTTTCAAAATGAAGGTTTCCTAAGAAATCAAGTTAACCTTAACCTAGAAATTATAGAGTCTTTAATTTCTAAAGTATCTTTCTATGAGTCAAATATTGGAGACTTAGAAGATAATTTTACTTTAGTAAGTGAACAATCCGGAGGCAATTTTGTGTCACTTAAGAATTCTTTCAAAACGATAGTGGAATTAAGGACTAAGTTAGAACATCTTCATAGACGTCATGTCAATTATTTAGATTCGTTGCCTGAATTTATGGATTTATTGTCTCTTCAAGGTGCACAAACTGACGAAATGGTTCCTCTCATATATCCTTACTTTTCTTTGTATGGTGATATTAAGGACAATTCCAATTATGACAATCTATCTGAATTTGCAAATCATTTGTTATCCAAATTAGAAAGGTATGATTTAACAAAAATTAAGAATGACAGCATTTTTGATCAAAAAATTTTTATCAGAGATGCCAAGAAAGGAATTACAGATGAAGTTCTAAACATCAAAAAATTAATTGATCAATCGGTTAATGACTTAAAAAAATTAGAAGTTGATGTTAATCGCTTGATAATAGGTTGGCTAGAGTCTGGAAATGTGGACAATAAACTTCAAGATTTTTTCCACACTTACTCTAACAATATAGCAGCCCGCTCTCTCAAGAGTGAAGTAATTTTAGAAAAAATGGAGAGTCACATGGCTTTTGTTGATTATAATACCTCTAATGATTCAATAAAATTAAACCGAGCTCGTTTTAGGAGTAGAAAGGATGTTGAGCTAAAATTAGATCTGTTGAATAATTCAGAAAATAAGTTAGAAAATATGAATGTCAGAGCTAAGATTGAGGGTAAAGGTTTAGATTTACTTTCACCTCCTTCAGGCGTTATTAGAATTAATCATCTTAAGTCTGGAGAGTCTTCTCCAATTACGTTCTCATTTTCTCCCAAAAGTAGAGCAAATACGAGAGTTATTTTAGTTATACAGTACTTTGATGCTGTTGGAAGAAAATGTACGGATTGGCTAGGAGAAATCGAAACAAATTTTTTAGGTTGTTACGTAAAACCTCTACAGTTATCTGAATCAGAGCATGAATCCGAAAGACTGAATTTTAAGGATAATACATCACACACTTCCTTTAATGTTGAAGGCTTACAGCTTAGTAAAATTACAAAAATTGCAAAGGGAATGCCAGGTCTTCACCTTTGTAATTTGAAAGAAGAAGATACACGATCAATAATTTACCACTCTGGAGAATCTAGTTTAGAGGGATCCAAATATTTGTCTATGATTTTCTTACGTAAATTAGGTGAGGGCGAATCATTGAGGGTTGCCTTAGAATTAATTTGTCACTCTAACGATATTGATAATTCATCTGAATTGAAAGAGGAGATGTCCTTGTATCTTAAAAACAAGTTATTGGAATTTAATGCTAAGTTTGTTTAATATTCTCTCCATTTATGCTTACACTTAGAATTAGTGCACTGATAAATTCGAGTTGATGGTTCATCTGCAGCCCGGGTTTGTCTTATCACCCAAGTAGCTTCATTATGTCCGCATTTTTCACAAATTATCTTTGCAGTAGGCAGAGTTCCCTCTAAACCTTCAGTTACTACAATTTCCTTTTTTTCCATTTCTCTGCTTGTGATTTTAGTTTCACCCTTACCTTCAGAGTATCCACAATTAGGTCTTTTACACTCTCTTTGACCGGTTCCTCGGTTTAAAACGAGCATGGCTTTACATTTTGGACAGAACATTTTAGATTCTCACGTTTTCGATCAAGTCAGTAGCCTGTAATATATCCTTTTGAGCCACTCCAATCGCTATACTAATAATTGCTTTGCAGTCAAATTCTTCCATTGGACCAGTACAAAGGCTCCATGAATAGACTTTGACAAATAGTTCACCCTCATAATCTGAGCTGAAATAAATGGAATCATCAGTTGCTTTAGCAGTCCACTGATATATGGAAGTCCCGATAGGAAGTACAGAGTTTACTTCAGTAAGAATGTTTCCATTAGATTGAAGCTCTAGACCCTCGTTTACCATTTGTTGTTTTACTTTGTTAACGACTATATTTTGATAATTTAAATTTTCTAAATTAACTAAAGAACTTAATGATAAAATAATTAGTTTTCCAGATTCTCCATCTAAACTTTCATAACTTTTTTTCGATATTTTTAAGTGTCCATTAAATTCCTTGGTATTTTCATTTTCAAAAGGTCCATTCCATACTCCTGCATTTAAATAAAGTGAGCCGTCGTCAACATCTACGCTGTGGTAACTAACTAGTGCAGGACCTCCAACTATTAATCCTACAGTTATTATTAGTAAAAAGCTAAATAATCTTCTAATTTTACCTCGTTTTTTTTGTTGAACCCAACCTCCGATACGCAATTCAGGTTCTTCCATAACTAATGATGTTAATCAGTAGTAATAATATTTGTTCTGGATGCCCAAATTAATTAATTGGCCCCTTTTAGCTACATTAATTATGGGTGAAGTTGCTCTAAAATACAGATTGATGCCAGAATCTCCAGATTCAGATATAGAAGCTATTGTTTCAGAAATACCAGGAGTTCTTCCTGAAGATGCAAAATTTGGTGCACATGAAATTAAACCGTTTGCCTTTGGACTTAAAGCAATTATGATAGCAATTATAGGAATCGATAGAGATGGCTTTGCTACAGAAGTTGAAGATGGCTTAAATTCATTAAAAGATGTACAAACTGTAATTTTAGAAGAACAATCGTTGATTTAAAAAAACAAAGTACTATATTATCTACCTTCTATTGACAAATTAATGTCAAAGCGTGCTCCATTATCTTACACAACAACGAGATTAACGTTGGGTACGTTTTTGAGAATAATGTTTCGTCCTAGGTATCTCGATAGAGATAAAATACCTGTAGATGGCCCTCTAATAATTGCAGCTAATCATCTTTCTCACATAGATCCTGCATTCATAATGACAGCAGTCAAAAGGCCAGTTTCATACTTATCAAAAAAGGAGCATTTTGACGGTCGAATTAGACGTTTGGTTTTTGAGAGAGTTGGAGTAATTCCTGTAGATAGAGAAGCTGGAGGAGTTAAAGGTTTAGAAAATGCAATAAAGATATTGGAAGAGGATGGAGCTATTGGTATTTTTCCAGAGGGTACAAGATCAAAAGATGGTAAAATGGCACAAGGAAAAACAGGAGTAGCCAGACTTGCAGCTCACACAGGTGCTGCGGTAGTTCCCGTTGCAATTAGACAAACTGATGGAGTGTGGCCAGTGTCTAAAAGAGTACCAAGACCTTGGAGGAAATTTTATTACAAGTTTGGAGAACCAATGTATTTCCCAAATTCGGAATCTAATAAAGAAAATCTAAGAGAATTTACTGATGAAGTCATGAAAGAAATCAAATTACTTTCTGAAGAATGTGAGGATTATTGGGAATCTAGAAAAATACTACCTCGAATGAAAAATTACATTAAAGACAAATTACGTTAGTTCTTTTAATTTAGAATATATACGCTTAATCCGCTTTTCATTTACCATTAAGTCATGCAGGCCTAATCTTGATTGACTTTGAAGCCAAATATTTGTTTTTCCATTTTCGGTAAACAACTTTACAAAAATATCATCGTAAAACCTGAATAAAGGTGTAATTTGAACAAAGTGCATAAATCCATTTTTTTCAGTTACTATTCTTGTTCGCGGCATGTTAATAATTATATTTTTTGCATTTTCTTGAACTTCCTCTATAGATGATAACGTAATTAATGGTTTCATCCCCTCTCCTCTATTAGGATTTTCAGCTATTCTTGTACAATTATTTCTGCCGAATCTTTTTTTTGGAAAAACATCTCTTGGAACTGTTGGTGACAAGTAATAAATTACATTAATCATGACTAAATATCCAACTATTGCTGTGGCTAACAGGATTAAAATAATTAAGTTAATGTCCATTTCTATCAATAATCCTTAATGATACATTATCATCTTTTAAAGCTAGGTTGATTTTATCTCCCGAATTAATTTCTACACATGGATTATCCTCAAAAGAATGTGCATATGGTACTGCCAATAAACTACAAGCAGGTATAGTTTGTTGATCCAAGTCAGTGTTAATAATTGCTTTTGGTCCATTCCCGTTATAGAATAATCCTAGTAAAACGTAGGGTGCTACAGTGGATCCACTCCCTTTTGGAAAAACAAGTATTTTATTTGCCATTGATATACCATCTAGCGGATGTCCTTCCTCTTCAATAGTTCCAGTTTCCCTGTTTACAAATCCCAGGAAAGTGATTGGTACATCTGTAACAAGAGCTTCTCCTGTAATTTCCCATTCACTTTGTGACTCTAGCCCTTTACCTGAACTCTCAAGTGGTCCAGTTTTCAAAGTCTTATTTGTGATTAAGGTTTTATTTTTTGTTTTTATCGATTTTACAGTTTTGCCAGTTACTAAATCTCTGTTTTCTGCAAATTTTATGCATTCAGAAAGTCTAGATACTGAAGTATTTATTGAATTTAAGCCAGATTTCAAGTAGTGTTCAGCTTTCATTGAATTAGTAAGTATATGCTTAACTTTATCGTGGTTGTAGTGAACTACTTCAGGACAGGTTTCTCTTAGTACCATACCTCCAGCACTCTCAATAANCGTCAACATATCCTTCTTTTTTTGCTTTATCAAAGTTTATTGCAGAAGTAAAAACCCAAAGTCGTTTTTCAGGAATTTCCTTACCCTCTACTAATTCGGCAGTTCTTTCAATTTCTTCAATTGAAGCTTGAGGACATCCAATAGTCACTAAATCTACTTTAGTTTTTGGAGCCAATTCGCTATATCTTTTTTGCAAATCTTCATAGTTAAAATCTATTTCAGCTTGATAATTGGTTTTGTCTGGATTTTTAGTAAAAGAGTCCACAAATAGTAAAGCACTACCATAATTTGCAGAGGCTGCTGTAAGAGCTTTTTTTGATTCAAAATCGAATTTTTTAATCCCATGTATGTGAGGAATTGGACCAAACTCAAGTTTCCATTTTGGGTCTATCTGTTTTCCAATCCAATCACCTAATATTGAATAATCTACAGGCTCACTTAATTCACATAGGACATTAATTTTTATGTTAGGAATTCTGTTTTCATCTAGTAATAGTCCATATTCAGGAGTATATCCAGATAATGATGTTGCAAGAGCTGAAAGACCAGATTCTCTATTTGTTCTAAGTTCACTGTATGAATTAGCAAAGCATACTGCATTCGATTCAGCCCAAGAAGCATTTCCTTTCTCTAATATGTTATCATAAGGTGTACAAGATAATGATAATTTAATTCCTAATTTTTCATAAGCATCTAAAATCATTTGCTGTTTTTCAACGTAATCTTTTACAGGTATATCCATTTCTTCAAATCTATTCCTATCACAACCTGCAGAATTCAAGCTAGTTTCTACAACTGCAGTTCCATCACTATCACTTACTAAATCCTCTAAAAATTTAATCAGTCCGTCACCTCCTGTTAAAGGAGAAACTCCAGAAACATGAGCTGAAGTTACAGGAACTAATCTCTTTGCTTTAGCAGCTTTACCTAGATCGATTAGTAAACGGATAGCTTTTTGTCTTGTTTTACCTTGCTTACCTTCCAGAATGTTTTCTTGTTCAGGTGTTAATATCATTAATCTAAGTAATCTTCTAGTTTTACTTTCATAGCAGGTTTAGGTTTTGTAAAATCTTCTTTATCCCTATCGAGAGGTATAGTACAGTCAAATCCGACTTTTACAGTTTCACGTGTCTCCGGGTTAGAACTTGGATCCAAAGAAGATCCTTTCACTCCAGTTTTTACAACAATTCCTCTGTCGCCTTGAAATCTTGTAGCCATAGCCCATTCCACGGCTTGTGGGTTCGTGATATCAATATCAGAATCTACAATCCAAACATGTTTCATTGACTCATGCCCAGCAAATGCAGCGTCAATAGCCTTCAATCCATCATCATCGTTTTTCTTATTGATGGCAACAACACCATGCAACCATGAACCTCCCCCATGTGTCATAAAGACATCATGACAGTCAACAACCTGATTCACTTTGTTGTATATGGTTGGTTCTCTAGGCATTCCCATGAGAACTTTATGTTCAGGTCCACTTGGCAATAAAGCATGAAAGATTGAATCGTCTCTGACGAAKATTTTCTTAATCTCAATTACGGGTCCTTTTCTAATAATGTCAGGAGTTTCWGTTAAATCAAGGAAAGAGCCTTCATCGTGTAGCTCTCCAGTAAATTCACATATCATAACTACTTCCGATTGGGGCACCATATGTCCGCCTACTTCGATAACAGGAGAATCTGCGAGAGCATTTGCTACAGCCATTTCGTCGCTCTCAATTTCAAAAGAAGTTGCAGATCCAAGTAAAACAGGCACTGAAACTCCATTACAGTAAGCAAATTCTTTCAATCCTCGGTCCATATATTCTTTGAGGTGCCTATCTAGGATTCTCATAACCATGTGCTTACTATCAATTTTCATAGCTCTGTGGAAAGAAATGTTTCTTCCATGTTCTTCATCATGAGCAACTGCCATTGCTGAAGCTAATGTAAGGACCACCGTCTGTTGTTTGGTGAGTGAGTTATTGGTAAATTGTCAAGAGATGCTTCGATTTCCTTGTAACTATCTGTGTCGACTGTCTTAGGCTCACTTAAGTTGTTAATTGCATTAGAAATTTTTGAAATAATCTCATTTGGACCACATTCAAGGGCCAGTGCAACTAGCTCTCTGCTAGAACATATATTGGTAATACAAGGTAGAACACTCCCCTTCACATTTTCTAAGTACAATGGAGTATCTCCAGCATCTTCCATTAAGGCTGCGACTTCATAAACTGGATCAACTTCTTTTGTAACTCTTTTGAGTTTTCCATTTTTCTCCAGTAAATCAACAAATTCTTTTAGATTCATTAATCCTCACCAAACGTAGTCTGGTACGCCCTATATCCGGCTTCTGTTATCTTTTCACATATTTCAGCTTGTTCTTCAGCGTTATTTGCTAAAGCAACCATTACTTTCCGCCACCTCCCCCACCAGTTACGCTTTAGCTACCTAGTGCTCCTAGCGTCTAAAGTAAGGTCGACTAGTTTTTCTAGCAAAGGATGCCCCACTCCAATTTTATTGAGTAAGTGGGATCCCCGGGTACCGAGCTCGAATTCGCCCTATAGTGAGTCG
>MIZB01000020.1_pt1 | contig 22103 bp, 22 predicted proteins | sample 888171 | NCBI WGS metagenome assembly MIZB01 (sample SAMN05440186, study PRJNA335308) | marine metagenome | isolation source: marine water
GTCTTTCTACGTTGAACTGAATCTTTGCGACCTATATCTGGAAGAATTATTAATTGTATTCTACCTGCGCAGCTTGAAGTTGTGAAAATATCAGGATGTGAATTAAAAGAATTGATTACTGAGATAACACCCTCATCCACTAAACCTTCAGATAGAGCATACTCAAGCTTCTTCATTGCATTTGATTTGTATTGGCTAAATTCCATTATCTAGGCTCTCTTCGTTGTAACTATTCTACCTTTAAAGATATCAAGTCTATTACTTCTATCAAGCCATAAGGATTTACAAGTTTTGCAGCCTTCAATTTGCATTTCCTTAACGCCTCCAAATAAACTGTCTACTGCAGTCTCTATTGCTAAATCTTTGACGAAACTTCCAGAAGAACTCTTGTGCTCAAGCTTATACAAAACATTAAAAAAATTCAAATCTTTAGAGCAACTAGGGCAATGCAATTCACTGAGCTCGGATGAATCGTTAAGGAGATCAAGGACGATGCCGTGTTTCTTAGCTGAAGATTTTGTAACTTTTCCATTCCTAACAACCTTGAGTCTATTAATATCAAAATGGACACCTTTGCATGAAGGACAAACATATTCGATTGTTGTACCTTTCGAAAAATGCAGTGAAATTGTTAGACTTAATATTGCTATAATACCAAAATAAGTAGCAGGTATTTCCATAGGCAAATTATCGAATATAAATGGAGGTTCGTTGAGGAAAATATAAACTGATATCAAAGCTATCAAAAGAAAAATACTTCCCTTCATACTCAATTTAAACTCATTCGGATTTGAACTTGTTTTCATGACAAGTAGGTCACAACTTTTTGGGCACCACATTGTACGTTCTCCGACTGAATTCATTATTTATTCAAGTCCCCCATGAGACTTTTATATCTTGCTTTTGAAATATAACCCTCCTCATATAATTTCTTTAATTTCCCCTTTTCATCTTTCTTGTCATCAGGGTCCATAAAAATTATTTTCTTTGCCTTATTTCTAACTTTTGCAGAAGAGCCCGCTAAAAGATTTCCATTTTCATCATATGTAGCCATTAAGTGTATTTTTGGACTAGGAGTACCAATTACAATTACATTACCATTTACATCATATAACTTTTTGTTATTTTTACAGTTAGCATCAACCCAGCCGATTGTTTTAATATCTAACCATTCCACATCATACTCTTTTTCTTGAAACTTACGGGAATTACTTCCCCTTTTTTCTAAGGCATCTACAACCCTAATAACTCCATGAACAACCTTCAGCGTGCCAACGAGCAAGTCTAACAAATCCTTTGCCATTATTCACCAACCATACTAACCATTATCACTCTACCGTGGGATTGGCCTCTGTGTTCCCAGACGTAGATTCCTTGCCAAGTTCCTAAAGAAAGTTTGCCATTAACAACAGGAATAGTTTCAGAAGTACTGGTCAGAGCTGAACGAATATGTGCAGGCATGTCATCTTTGCCTTCCATGTTGTGAACATAAGGAAAATCTTCAGGTGCCAATTTGGAAAATATTGTTTCAAAATCTTTTCTAACGGAAGGATCATAGTTCTCCTGGATAACTAAACTAGCACTGGTATGTTTGATGAATAAATTGCAAACTCCATTATCTATGCCTGACTCAAAAACAAGAGCTTGAACATTTTTAGTAATATCTAGAAATGTCTTAGGCGATGTATTAATTTCCAAAGTTTTTTGGTATAACGCCATAGTAACTAATTAAGAGAGGCGCAAATAAGACTATCATGTTAACTATAGTTGGCTTGGGACTAGGTGGGCCAAATTCGATAACCATGGATGGAGTTATTGCATTAAGTACGTCTGAACATATATTCTATGAAACATATACTTCTCCAATTCATTCTGAAACATTGGAATGGATTGAAATGAAATCACAGAGAAAACCCATTCATCTTTCTCGTAACCAAGTTGAAGAGCCAAAAGAACTGGTAGATTTAGCTAAAGAAACAAATGTTACTCTGCTAATAGTAGGTGATGCACTATCTGCAACTACGCACGTGAGTTTACTTCTTGACTGTAAAAAGAATAGTGTTGAATATCAAGTAATTCACAATGCTTCTGTTCTTACTGCTGTAGCTGGAGTTTTAGGGCTTCAGCACTATAATTTTGGTCCTGTGGCTACACTTGTTTTGCCAGAAGGAGATTACAAACCTCTTAGCCCAATAGATAAAATAAAGACTAATATAGAAAATGGAAATCATTCATTAGTTCTACTTGATATTAAAGCAGACAATCCAGACGAAGAACCGAAATACATGTCAGCTTCTCAAGCTGCAGAACAAATGATAGAAGCTGGAATTGAAAAAAATACAATGGTTGCAGCGGCCGCCAGAGTTGGAAGAGAGGACCAACAATTATGGTACGGAAAGTTAAAATATTTGGCAAATAAAGATCTCGGAAAAGAACCGCACAGCGTTGTAGTTCCTTCTAAATTACACTTCACAGAGAAGGATTTCCTCGAGAGCCTGTAACCGTTCCTGTTTTAAGCCCCCTTTGAACTAGTTCTACCTAGATGCAGGGATGGATTGCACTAGAGAACGGTTCTGTTTTTTTTGGTGACTCGTTTGGTTATCAAGATACAGTTGAAGGAGAGCTTGTTTTCAATACGTCAATGACGGGCTATCAGGAAGCTCTTACAGACCCCAGTTACGCGGGTCAAATACTAATGTTTACTTTTCCACAGATTGGAAACTACGGATGTAACAAGGAAAACTATGAGTCCGAAAAAATTCAAACTAAGGCATGCATTGTCAAAGAATGGTGCCGTTCTCCTCATCAAGGAGAAGAAAATTTTGACCAATGGCTAAAACGCGAAAGAATTCCTGGACTTGAAGGCATTGATACGAGACAATTAACTATCACTACAAGGGAATCGGGAACCTTGAGAGCTATTGTGTGTACTGACGGTAAAATGACTCCTGAGGAAGGAGTAAAGAAAGCGAAAATAATGGAATGGCCTTCAAACTCTAACCTGGTAGCTGATGTTTCAACTAAAAAAATCTATAAAGAAGGAAAGAAAGGGCCTAATGTAACCTTATTCGACTGGGGTGTGAAAAAGTCAATTGTAACTAATTTGGCAAAGAAAAACAAAGTTACAGTAGTTCCTTGGAACTATAGTATTGAAGAAATTCGAAGCACTAAACCTGATTTAATTTTTATGAGTAACGGACCTGGAGATCCAGATCATCCTGAAATGAAACCTGTTGTAGATAACATCAGTGAACTGATTAAAGAATTTCCAACAATTGGAATATGCTTAGGCCATCAAATCTTGGGACTTGCATTGGGGGGAGAAACTTACAAGCTAAAATATGGCCACCGTGGAGGAAACCAACCAGTAAAGCACGTTAGAACTGAAAATGTTTACATTACTTCACAAAATCATGGCTTTGCACTACATAAATTACCAAAAGGCGTTAGAGAAACGTTTGTAAATCTAAATGATGGGACTTGTGAGGGAATAAGTGGTAAAAATTGCTGGTCTGTGCAATTCCATCCAGAAGCTGCACCAGGGCCTATGGATGCAAATGTATTGTTTGAAAAGGTAGGGGAAATGATTGATGAATAAAATGAAGATTCTCGTACCTGGCGCGGGGCCAATTATAATTGGTCAAGCTGCTGAATTTGATTATTCAGGCTCTCAATGCTGCTCAGCATTAAGAGAAGCAGGTCATGAAGTCGTTCTAGTAAATTCAAATCCAGCTACAATACAAACCGATCCTGATACTGCAGATGTAGTTTACATTGAACCATTAACTGTAGATTCAGTGGAAAAAATAATCGCGAAAGAAAGGCCCGATGCCATTATACCAGGTATGGGCGGCCAAACCGGACTAAATCTAACTGTGGGTCTTGATGAGAAAGGTGTTTTGGAAAAATATAATGTAAAAATACTTGGTACATCATTAAAATCTATTGAAATGGCTGAAGATAGAGATTTATTCAGAAAAAGAATGGAAGAAATTGGAGAGCCTGTTGCAAAGAGTGGAATTGCTCACACAATTGAAGAATCATTGAAATTAGCAGAGGAACTAAACTATCCTGTTGTTGTAAGACCTGCTTTTACTTTAGGAGGAACCGGAGGAGGAATTGCATACACTAAAGAAGAGTTAGAGGTAATTTCTGGAAGAGGATTAGCACTTTCACCTGTTAAACAATTACTTGTAGAAGAATCAATTCTAGGTTGGTTAGAATTTGAATTTGAAGTACTAAGAGACAAGGATGATAATGCAATTATTGTGTGCTCGATGGAAAACCTAGATCCTATGGGTGTACATACAGGGGAGTCTGTTGTTGTAGCTCCTTCTCTTACCTTACCTGAAAATGCATACCAAAAGTTGCGTACATCTGCACTAAAAGTTGTAAAGAGTTTAGGCATAATCGGTGGGTGTAATGTTCAATTTGCATACCACTCAAAATCACAGGACTATATTCTAATAGAGGTCAATCCTAGAGTTTCAAGATCTTCCGCTTTAGCTTCTAAGGCAACTGGTGTACCAATAGCTAGAATTGCTGCAATGCTTTGCTTAGGACATAGAATACATGAATTACCAAACCGAGTTACTGGAAACACTAGTGCTGCTTTTGAACCGTCAATCGATTACGTAATAACGAAAATACCTCGATGGCCTTTTGATAAATTCAAACTTGCCGATCGCGAATTAGGCACACAAATGAAATCCACTGGAGAAACAATGTCTATTGGAAGAACGTTTGAGGAATCTTTGATGAAGGCTTGGCGTTCAATTGGGCAGGGAGAAGGTTATCCCGAATGCTTAGATTGGAATGAAAGTAAATTAAAGAAAAATTTGAAGGTTCCTAATGATCAAAGGCTGCATGTTATTTGGACGTATCTCAAGAACAAAGGGGCAACACAGGAAGGTATCGATGAAGTTTGCAACATAACCGATTTTCATGCATTCTTTATTGAAAGAATAGCCAAACTTGTTCGATTAGAAATTAAAGTTGAAAGCTGTAAAGATACTATTCCTGATAAGTTACTGATTGAACTGAAGAGAAATGGATTTGGAGATAAACATATTTCCCACCTCTCTCGAATTAGCCAAAAAGAAATAAGGGAACAGAGAAAGAAACTTGGAATAATTTCAAGCTTCCTTATGGTGGACACCTGTGCTGGTGAATTTGAGGCAAAAACTCCGTATTTTTACTCAACTTATGCAGACAAGAAAGAACCTATCAAAACAGGTAAAAGTATAGTTATTTTGGGTTCAGGGCCAATTAGAATAGGCCAAGGAATTGAATTTGACTACTCTACTGTTCACGGAGTTCAAGCTGCTAGAGATGCAGGTTACGAAGCTGTAGTTGTAAATAACAATCCAGAAACTGTTTCGACAGATTTTGACGCTTCAGACAGGTTATACTTTGAACCATTAGATCGTGAGGCTATTTTTGAAATACTAGACTTGGAAAGACCTCATGGAATTGTATTGCAACTAGGTGGTCAGACTGCCGTGAATTTAGCTACACACATTGAAGAATATATAAAGCAAGAAAAATTACCTACTAAAATTTTGGGAACTACTGTTAGTAATATGGAAATGGCAGAAGACCGAGAAAAATGTGGTCAAGTTATGGAAAAAAACGGGATACACATGCCTGAGTGGGCTGCAGCTAAAAATTCTGACGAAGTAGTTGAATTTGCTGAGAAAATAGGATATCCCGTACTAGTAAGGCCATCATTTGTACTTGGCGGAAGAGGAATGGAAATAGTACATAATCGTTCACAGTTGAATAAATATTTGAAATTAGAATCGCATGCTACTCCAGAAAAGCCTGTTTTAGTTGATAAATTCCTTGAGGGTGCTGTTGAACTGGATGTTGACTTAATATCTGATGGTAAAAATATTGTAATCGGGGCAATAATGGAACAAATTGAAATGGCAGGTGTTCATTCTGGCGATAGTGCATGTGTCTTGCCTCCTCAGTCTCTAGATGATAAAACTATGAAAGAAATTATCAAAATTTCTAAGAAGGTTGCACGATCTTTGAAAGTAGTGGGAGCTGCGAACCTTCAACTTGCAATAAAAGACGAAAAAATTTATCTTTTGGAAGCTAACCCTAGAGCTAGTAGAACACTACCTTTTGTTAGCAAATCAACAGGATATCCATTAGCAAGAATAGCTGTAAACTTAATGTTGGGTGAAAAGATTAAGAATTTACCAGAGATTTTACCTATGAGTGGGGCATCTGTAAAAGTCCCTACTTTTTCATGGTTAAAAATTACTGGTCTTGATACTGTATTGGGGCCTGAAATGAAATCGACCGGGGAGGCAATGGGTCATGGACCAAATTTCGGAACTGCATACCTTAAGGCAATGAAAGGAGGAAACAAGAAAATACCAACTAAGGGAACCGTCTTCCTATCAATTTCTAACAAACTCAAAGTTGAATTTGTAGGTCTAGCTAAGAGACTCAAAAAATTAGGATTCAAACTTATAGCAACAAAAGGAACTGCATCACACCTCAGAGCATCAGATGTAGATTCAAAAGTAATATGGAGAATTTCAGACAAAAAGAGTCCAGATATACTGTCTATTATGAGAGAGGGAAATGTAAATTTAATTGTTAATCTACCTACAGGAAAGAGAGCTGCAACAGACGGTGCTCAAATGAGAAGACTTGCCGTTGAGCTAGGAATACCATTCATAACAACTATAACTGGTGCTGAGGCAGCCATACAATCATTAGAGGAAGGAGAGAATGATTATCTAATGCCAATTAACAAACAATAGTTTGGCACTATGGTACCTCTTTTATATAGTACTACATCGGACGTAAAGTATTGGTAATATCATGTCCGAAACAAGAGAAATTGTAAGTGTGATTACTTGTGACTTAGAAGGAAGAATTGAAACCTTCAATCCTAATGCTGAAAAGCTATTTGGATACTCTGCAGATGAAGTCATTGGAAAAAAGAGAGTTTCTCTTTTCTCTCCAGGCATGGTTGTACTTGGACACGTTGCAAATTGGCTAGACAAAGCTAAGGAAAACAAGGATGGTTATTCAACAGAAACTACTTTTGTTAGAAAAAGTGGCGAACAATTTGCAGCTTCATTCAAAATTACTGCCACTATAATCAAGGGTAAGCACGTAGGATATTGTGGAAGAACCCGAGAGCTGAAAGATGTTTCTCCTGAAGATACCATGCCCCATACCTCTCTTTTGACTAAATTTATTTCCATAGTAGCTATAACAAGACTTCCGTTCTTGTCGGCAACCTGGATACCTATAATCGCCGCAGTAATATGGGGTCTTAATGCAAGTCTGTTTCAAATGGATTGGACGTTATTCACATTAATATTCTTAGGAGGTTCTTTCTTGCATCTTGCAGCAAATACCTACAACGATTATTTCGACTGGACAAGTGGAACTGATCAATTGAACAATGATTATTTTTTACAGCTTTCTGGAGGAAGTAGAGCTATAGAACTTGGACTCATAACTGAAAAAAAATTGTTCCAGTTGGCTACTGTTTTCCTTGCTTTAGCCGGAGCTCTAGGTCTTGGAATAATGGCTTCATTGGATGACGACAAGTTTGGATTATTATATTATGGACTAGCAGGTGCTTTCTCTGCTTACTTCTACACTGGAACTCCACTTAGATTAGTCGCAAGAAAAGGGATGGGAGAACTTCTCATAGGTTTGAACTACGGACCATTGATGACTATGGGAACTGTTTTTGCAATGAGCGGCGTTCACTCATGGGATGCATTTATGTTCGGAATACCTCTTGGACTGTTGACAACTGCTATTCTGTGGATTAACCAATTCCCTGATAGAGCTTCTGATAAAATAGCTGGTAAAAATCATCTTGTTGTGGTTCTAGGTTTAGAGAGAGCAAGCTGGGGATACCTTATTCTTATGATTTCTGCTTTTACCTCGCTGTATACACTTTTCTTCTATGAGATTGTAACTGAAGGTGCCTTGCTGGGATTATTAGCAGCACCTTTCGCATTATACTTATCCTACTATGTCATGAACAATTATGATCGAAGGGAATTAGCACTGTCGAATTGGGGAACAATAGGCATACATTCATTTTGTGGAATACTAATGATTTTAGGAATACAATATTGGTGATTAAATGGGTCTTAAAACAAAGCTAATATTTGATGAAGAATTAAACAGCTATTACGAATTGGTTAAGGCCGAATTCGAAGATTTCCTTAAAATCGAAATTGCTAAGGAATCTAAAGAAATGGCACCACTAATAGAAAAGGGAGTTTTAGGTGGAAAAATGTTAAGGCCTGTTTTGTGCAGACTAGTTTCTGACGCATTGGATGGAGATGCCCACTTGGCATTTGAATGTGGTATGGCTTTAGAACTAGTTCACGGAGGCGCGTTAATACACGATGATTGGATAGATGGCGATTCTTTTAGGAGAGCTGCACCTGCACTTTGGGAAGAACTTGGACCACGCTCAGCCATATTGATTGCTGATCTAATGGTAGCTACAGGTTCATTGCATGGAGCTGTCTCAATGGCAACTGGAAAATCACTAGCCAAATGTATAAGAAATTTGTCAGAAGGAGCTATCGCTGACTTTACAGATAAACAAAACTACAGCGAATCCGTATACCTTCACAGAATAAAGAAGAAGACTGGTGCTCTTTACGGTACTGCTGCCGAACTAGGCGCTTTGGTATCATCGGAAACTCATTTGGATATCCCATTGTACAAATATGGTGAAACTGTAGGAATAATTTATCAAATTACAGATGATTACTTAGATTTATACAACTCTATAGCTACAAGAACTCCTGTCGGAGACTTAGCAATTGGAATTCCTACTCTTCCAATTACTCGATTGGCTAAGTACAATAAATATCAAGATGCGGTTAATAATTTCCTTAACGGAGGAAATTCTGAAAAGCTAATACAAGTCGTAGACTTAGCAGACGCTCAACAAATTTATGAAGAGCTAGTAACACCGTGGATGCAAGTAGCAAGAAAATCTCTTTCCGAAGTTCCTGAATCAAACTACAAGACTTTACTGGAAGAAGTACCGCTGTCTTTTTCTAACCAATTAATTAGTAAAGATAAAATTTAAAATTTACGTAAATGCCTTCTAGGAGGGTTAGTAATTTTAATATCATTCTTAATTATAGTGTCTTCGTCTAACTTCTTTGAAAGTCCTGAATATACTAAGTATGAATTAATTTTAGAGTATTCTAAACCTTCTTGATGGCACGAATTTTTCATTCGCGAACGAAAAGAATTCTTCTTATTAATGTTTAAACCTTTCGGAGTTTTACCTTCCCAAAGATTATCAAAAATCTTGTATTGTTCACTACTCTCATCAATCATGCAAACAGTTCTCTAGAAGCATCTTCGCAGAGAGAATAAAGATCTTGGTAGAATAGTGGGAGAATTAGTACAAGGAATAAGATTACAAGCAATGAAGTATATCTTATTGAAGTCGAAAATTCAACATCATCAGAATCTTCAGGATCATAAAGATACATGAAACGAATAACCTTAAGATAATAATACAAGGAAAGAGCAGAATTCAAAACTCCAGCTACAACTAACGCTATTATCCAAGTTTCGCCAGCGACACCAGCTTGTAGAACTCCGTAAAATAATAAGAACTTACTGATGAAACCTGCGAGAGGTGGAAGGCCAACTAAAGAAAGTAAACAAACGGTCATAGCTAACGCAAGAAGTTGTGATCTCTTTGCAAGACCCTTAAATGAACTAACATTATATCCCAAACCTGCAGCACCAACACCAGCAACTACGATGAAGGCTCCGCCCTTCATGAAAGCGTGAACCATAGTGTGGGCTATAGCACCTGAAACTGCATCTTGTGTAAGTGCTGGGAATGCAATCAGTATGTAACCAGCTTGAGCGATAGAAGAATACGCAAGCATTCTACCAATATCTTTTTGAGACAAAGCTGCTAAATTACCTATAGTCATAGATACAAGAGCTATAATTCCGAAAACCAATTTCCATTCATCTGCGAAAGGTTCAAGTGTAAATATGAAAACTTTGAGAAGCGCGACAAATCCCATCGCCTTACTAGCTGCAGCCAATAATGCTGTAACAGGAGTAGGGGCACCCTCGTAAACATCAGGGGCCCAAGCGTGGAAAGGAACTACTGCAATTTTAAAACCCAAACCTGCGATAATAAACAAGCTTGAAATGAATACTAACTCATTAAAATCTCCATCGATTACTCCATTTTCTAAACCAGTAAGGAAAGCATTAACGCCTTCAAAAGTAACAGAACCTGTCAATGCGTACAGAAGAGATATTCCATACAAAGTTAGAGCTGAGGAAAAAGCTCCAATGAGTAAATATTTTGCTCCAGCCTCAGTAGACTTATCGTTTGTCTTTCTAAAGGCAACCAAACCATAACTACTGAAAGCTGACAATTCGATCCCTACAAAAATAGTCAGGAAATCATTAGCTGAAGCTGTAATCAACATACCTAATGCACTTGAAAGTAAAAGAACATAGTATTCAGCTTGGTGAGGCTCATCTTCCTTGAAGTATGATGAACTAACAACCGATACGGCTAAAGCTGAAATCAAAAATATAGCTTTGAAAAGTTGTGAAAAATCATTAATTACAAAATGATCATAAATTATGTAAGATGACGAGGACTTGTCAAAGGAAACATCATCAGGATAGTACCAGAACAAAACGACTAGCAGGAGACTAACAAAAAGCGATATGTTTGAACAAATAGAGTAAGACTTTGTGCTCTCCGTAGCGATATAAATTGCAGGGATTGCTAAGATACTAGCAATTAGTATCATTTCAGGTAGGAACAAGAATGTAGAATCCATTATAGAACCCCCATGAAATCCAATATATCATAAGAAGCTACTGAGATAGGGTCCATCAAATAATGAGGGAAAATACCGAAGAATGCTGCAATAAAAATCAAAATGAACATCGGATACATTTCATACCAAGGAGCCTCATGGACCTTCTTAATATCAACACTTTCATTTTCAGCGCCAAAAATTGCTCTTTGTAACGCCCATAAATGATATCCGGCTGTAATAACCATACCGAATATAGGTAACAACAGCAAGTAACCATGAGATTGGAAGAAGGCTATGAATACAGCTAGCTCAGAGACAAACACAGCCATTCCTGGAACACCAAGACTGCCCATGAAAATAACTACAAACAAACCTGTAGTCGTTGGCTGGCTTTGCGCAATACCTCCCAACTTAGGAATTTCTCTAGTACCAAGTTGATGCAATAGTACACCGGCGACCATGAACATTGCAGGACTGAGAATACCATGAGCGAACATCATGAAAACTGCACCAGCAAAACCCAGTTCTGTCATGGTTGCAACACCCAACAAAGCCACACCCATATGTGAAACACTAGAATATGCAACTAATTTCTTGAGATCTGTCTGGCCTAAACTTAAAACAGCTCCATACAAAATAGAAATTATAGCTAATGCAACCATTAAAGGAATGAAAAACTCAGCACCGATAGGTAATGGAGGTAGAGCAGCTCTCATAAGTCCGTATAGTCCCATCTTCAACATAACGCCAGCAAGAAGAATAGATCCCGCAGTAGGAGCTTGAACATGAGCATCTGGTAGCCAAGTATGCCAAGGAACTGAAGGGATTTTAACTGCAAAACCAATGAATAAAGCTGCAAAAACCCATATCTGAAATTCCCTTGAAAATCCAGAACTATTATTAGCAATATCAATCATGGAAAATGAGTTTACGCCAGCTTCAAAATAAAGTGCCATAAAACCAACTAACATTATCACGGATGCTGTAAAAGTATAAATAAAGAACTTAATAGACGCGTATCTTCTGTTATCGCCTCCCCAAATGGCAATAAGGAAGAACATAGGAATCAAAACTACTTCCCAAAAAATATAGAAAACAAAGTAGTCTAGCGTTATGAAAACTCCGTAAAGAGCAGTTTGCATTACAAGAAGCAGAGCGAAAAATAGAGCCGGTTTTTCCTTCTCGTGCCAAGAAAATACAACAGTCAAAGGACAAATAATACCTGTAAGGAGCACTAAAGGACTGCTCAAACCATCAACTCCAAGGAGCAAGGATACTCCAAGATTAGGCGCCCATTCATACTCTTCCATTAACCTAAAACCATTACCACTCCCAGCTTTGATAAAAACAATAACTGAAATTGCTAAAGTAAAAAGAGTAGTACTCAACGCGATATACTTATGAGCTTCAGGACTATTTCTGAAAGCAAAACACCAAAGGGCGCCAATCAATGGGAAAACTAAAAGGTAAGACAACCAAGGAAAGTCGCCGAGCTCCATAGTCATGTCTGGTCTACTCTCTATGACAATTTGTCCTCTCATCTGTAGACCTGCATGTGGTTCACAAATGTAATACAATATCCCCTCTTCCTGAGTGTATGTGGAATTCAATACCCATTCAACACCGTCCACAGGTTCACCAGAATAGAAGAAAATAATATCTCCGCCTGAAACATATACATTGGAACTTGATGATTCAACTTGAGCAACATTATGAGGTTGACCTGGAGTCCATACGAAAGTTACATTATCGCCTGGAGCAATAACGAGATTAGCTTCACTAAATATGTACGGATTATCTTCTGTTCCGACTAAAACTGTATGATCTTCTGCAGAGGAAACACCAGATAGCAATAATAGAAAAACAAAAGCCAAAGGCAATCTTAAATTTTTCAAATCGACCACCCCATGAAAGGCATAACAACACGAGTAAGTAAAACAAGGGCACCCAAACCCCCAATTGTTAAGGAAGCATAATGGCCGGTAAATCCAGTAGTAATATTCCTTGCATTATTACTGAAATGCATTGAAAGTGAGGCAATCTTATTAACGATACCATCAATTATATTTCTGTCAAACCAATCTGACATTTGTGCAAAAGTGTCCCACGTTCTCATACCAAACCAATTGAATAAATCGGACATGTAAAGTCTATTAGACAAAAATGTGTGAGAAACATTCAATATCCATGTATCTTTAACAAAGTCAGTGGAAAAAGCTGCGTTACCATCAGGACCTCGCTTGTAAAAGATAACTCCAAAAAAGATGCCTGTCAATCCAACAGCCACGGATAAGTAAGTTAGAGATGAGGACAATATGTGATCTATGATTTCCCATTGAATCATACCATGAGATTCGTGAGGTTCACCATAATATACATGTGAGCTAAATCCACCGCCGAAAACTAAAGTCAAGCCGGAGGTTACAGCGAGTAAAGAAAGAATCATAAGAGGTAAAGTCATAACGAGCGGTGCTTCATGGGCATGAGAATGAACTTTCTTTTCTTCCAAAACCCAATTTCCGGTAACAGAGTGGTCTTCAGATGAAACAATACTAGAAACCATTCTACTAGACGGCCCACTGAATGTCATCATCCACATTCGTGTCATATAAAAGGCAGTCATTCCTGCTGTAATTAATGCCATAAACCACAGACCGCCGAAAATGCCTTCATACTCAGCATTGTAATAAACAGCAACAAGAAGTTCATCTTTAGACCAGAATCCTGAGAAAAAAGGAACTCCTGCAATCGATAATACTCCTAGACCCATTGTCAGAGAAGTAATGGGCATTTCTTTTCGTAATCCTCCCATTTCTCTCATATCTTGAGTATGCACCGCATGAATAACTGCTCCAGAACCCAAGAACAAAAGAGCTTTGAAAAAAGCATGATTCATTAAATGGAACAAACCTGCCATGTAGCCCAACGAACTACCAGGATCAGCACCTGAATCAGTGGAATGCCAGAAAGCCCAAGCCCCGGCGCCTAATCCCAAAAACATGTATCCTAGCTGAGAAATAGTTGAATATGCTAGTACTCTTTTTATGTCATTCATAACCATAGCCATACTGGCCGCAATCAAGGCAGTCAAACCTCCAGTAACTGCAATATACAATGCAGTGTCAGGACTGTGAACAATCAATGGAAATGCTCTGGCAACTAAAAAAACACCGGCTTTAACCATAGTAGCTGCATGGATTAATGCCGATACAGTGGTAGGACCTTCCATAGCATCAGGAAGCCAAACATGTAAAGGAAACTGTGCAGATTTACCAACGGAACCTCCAAACAAACACAAAGTTGCCCACTTAACTTCTTCTAAATTGGCCATAAGAATTTGTGGATCTGCAAATAATTCGGAGTATCTCAAAGTACCAAAAGTATTGTAAAGAATAACAAGGCCGAGAAGTAAGAATACGTCACCGACTCTTGTAACTAAAAAGGCTTTCTTCGCTGCAGATGCTGCAGACGGTTTTTCGTACCAAAATCCGATCAATAAGTATGAACAAACGCCCATTAATTCCCAAAATATAAACATCAAAAGGAAGGAGTTTGCAACAACTAAGCCATACATTGCGGCAATAAATAAAGAAATTTCAGCAAAATATCGTACGCGACGATCTCCTTGATCGTCCATATAGCTGATTGAGAAGAGAACGACCAAATAAGAAACTACACCGACAACTAAAAGCAACAAACCTGCAAGAGCATCTATGTAAGTACCAAATTCAAAAGAATATGTAGAACCACTAAACCAGACTCTTGTGGATTCTACATAAGAACCACTTGCAGTTCCATTTACAAATAGATCATAAGCGATAGCTAATGAAAACACGGAGGAAAAACTCACTCCAAAAAGAGCTATTGTTCCGCCCTTTTCAGAATCTTGAAGCCCGAATAAGAGAATTAAAGCAAAAGAAATTAAAGGGAAAACAGGTATCATCCATGAATAATTTACAGGAGACTCAGAAGAAGTAAAGAGTAGATATGCCAACAAGAAAATAGCAAAAGTCAAGAATAATCCAATTTTATTCAATAATATCTTTGGAACACCTTTCGTTTCTCCCATAAATTACCACCTAAGCCTGTTGAGTAAATCAAGCTCTATTGTATCTCGCTGTTTAAACAGACTTAGAAGAATTGCCAAGCCAATTGCAACTTCAGCAGCCGCAATAGTAGTAATAAACAAAGCAACAATTTGACCGGTTAAATCGTGATAATATGTAGAAAATGCAACAAAATTAATGTTTGCTGCAGTAAGCATAATTTCAACAGACATCAAAACTACAATTGAATTTTTATTTCTAATAACGCCATAAGCACCTATCAATAGAAGGATTGAAGAAAAAAGAATAAAGTGAATAGGATCAATCATCTTTTTCCTCCCTTGCTAAGAATACACCAGCCTGAAGTGCTACAACCATCATTACACCAAGAAGAAGAAAGGGAACTTCCCAATCATTAAAAAGCATAAATGCCAAAAACTTTGTTGTACCGATACGCAAATCACTCTGAGATGAAGACTCTGAGCTGTAACCTAAATCATCAACTGCAAAAACAGACCAAGTATATTCTTTACCTTCAACAAAGTTGGAGTACTCATACACAGTTTCAGAGATATTTGTAGCCTCATGGATTATAGGAACATCTCGGTCTTCATCATCAAATTCACGAATTTGAATAGTGTAAGTGACTCCTATTTTGTCCCAATTGAGTGTAATCTTTGAAGAAGTTTCAAGTTGATGCTCATCTGTTTTAATAAGTTCTGAAAAATTCGAACCTGCAATTCCTGTATAATATACTGAAGAAGTATAATTACCAACTTGCAATCGAGAGCTTGTTGTAGAATTAAATTCAGTCAAGTTAGATTCAAGAACTATTTGATCTTCCGAATCAAAAATAACTACGCGATAAGTAACAGCTACAGCATTCCAGTCAAAAGTTAAAGAATCATCATAGTGATGATAATTATTCTCAGGGAAATTAATCGATGGTGAACAACCTGTAGGACAAGTCGTTGATGCAGGTTCAGAAATTTTTAAATTAGACCAAGGAACCATAGCTATGGAAACAACAACATAAAGAGCAAAAATTATGACGAAAGCGTCTCTGAACCATATTGTTGTTCTACTAGGCACTCTCTCCTCCTTTCAAAGTTCTCTTAGTTAACATAATACCGAAAATTATAACAACTGAAATAGCACCTACGTAAACTAATACTTGAATAACTGCTAAGAATTCAGCATCAGCCAAGATAAATAGACAGGCAGTTAGAAGAAAAACTGCTGAAAGCCAAACGACTGCATGAACAATATCATTTCCATTGACGACGGCCCAAGCAGAAGCCAAAATTAGTGACGCTATAACCCAGAACAAAACCACAATCATTTCCATGGACTAAGCCTCCGACTCTGGAGCTGGAATTGTAAGACCACTGGAACTTGAATTTGATATAGGCTCCATGTGTAGACAGGAAGCTGGACATACTTTAACGCAAGTAGAACAGCCAATACATATTGTATAATCAAAGTAAGGATTTTCAATATTTCTTACTTTACCACTCTTTAACTCTTTATTGACAGCACCTTCGTCCATAATTATACAATTTGTTGGACAATTATCTACACATTTACTACAGCCAATACAAGTCTCCGAGTTAAGTGCAGGAGATTCCATCATAAAGTTTGTTAATGGTAAAGTTGGTGATTCCTCTAAGTCGACCTTCATTGAACGAGCTGGATAAATCAAAGCTTCTCTATTAGTATCTGCTAATTCATAAAAGTCAGTCATTGTCATAGCGCCAGTTGGACAATAATCTTCACAGAAACCACAGAACATACAGTGACCAAAATTAATGGCCGGTCTTTCTGCCTTATTTTTCTTTTTAGCAACATGAGAACCATACCAAGCTTTGTCTTGTTCTTCTTCTGAAAGATCGACAGGTTTCATCTTCAAACATTTGTTTGGACAGACTTCACCACATATTCCGCAACCTATACACAAATCCCAGATAACAGCATTCATTCCTCTATATGTTGGAGGAGGGTCCCTTTTTTCAAGCGGATACATAACCGTTGTAGGTTTACCAAAAGTAGACTTGAAAAACTGTTTCAGTGTGACTTTCATTGGGTTAACAAAAATGTCCATTAAACCAAGATTTTTCCTATCGGAAGCCATCAGAATACCTCCGGAAGGTTAACTATGTCATCAAAGTAAGGATAAATTTCTACCATAAATATAACGATTAAGATATTAATTAAAGATAGGGGTAAAAGCTTTTTCCAGCCCAATTCTAATATCTGGTCGGTTCGAATTCGTGGAACTGTCCAACGGATAAAAATCCAGAAAATAATAATTAAATAAACCTTGAGCAAAAACCAGATTTCTGGAGGAACTGGCCATGGTCCTGCCCAACCACCTAAGAATAATATTGTGGCGACTGCAGCTCCAGCAAAACCTCTGATATACTCTGCAGCTAAGAATAACATGTATCTTATTCCACTATATTCAGTAGTCCAACCTTCCACGAGTTCAGCTTCAGCTTCAGGCAGATCGAAAGGAACTCTTTCGACCTCAGCAAGAATACATATCATAAAAACAATAAAACCAATAAATTGGGGAATAAAGTTCCACATTGGTAATCCGAACAACCAAGTAGCTTCTCTCTGTTGCTCAACAATGTCTACAGGATTGTAAGAACCAGCTAAGAGAAATACTCCGGCCATACTAAGAAGAAGCGGAATTTCATATGACATAAGTTGTGCTGCTGAACGCATACCGCCTATCATCGAATACTTATTGTTAGATGCCCAACCAGAAGTCAGAACACCAATAGGAGCAATCGAAAAAGCGGCCATAATAACCATCAAACCTGCAGGGGCTGCAGAAGCTGCAAAACGGTCAGAGAGAGGAAATAAGACTAACAAAAATACAGATGATGAAATAAATATTATGGGACCCATCGAAAATAAAAATTTATCAGCTTTGTTTGGAATAATCAATTCTTTAGTAATTGCCTTAATTCCATCAGCCATGTTTTGAATTATACCTATACCACTGTAATTACCTTTGAACCTCCATGTGGGAGCTTCTCCGGCTAAATCTTCGCCAAGCTCTCTGAATGCCCTAAATGAGAGCATAGGGCCTCTTCGATCTTGTATACGAGCTGCTATTTTCCTCTCTAAGTGAATTACGAGAATTAAGTTGGTCATACCAACTGCAAAAGCAATATTAACTGCATAAATCCAAGCTAAGGTTACAATGCCTCCCTCACTGGCAAACCAATCTGCCAAGTCGCCAGCTGGATAACTGAATGGAGGAAAAAGATTCCTTTGGAATTCAAGAACTGGAACAATAAATTTTTCTGCAGTAAGCTCTGCCATAGTCTTACACAAACCAAATAATGTCATTTGTCAGTTTCTCCTATACAAATGTCAATACTGCCCATAATTGCAGGAATATCGGCTAACTTGTAACCTTTAAGATAATGAGGACAGGCTGATATTGTTGTAAACATCGGACTTTTTATTTTCCATCTGTAAGGCCTATCAGAACCATCTCCAACAAGATACATTAATGCTTCTCCTCTCGAATCTTCAGTTCTTCTAAAGGCTTCACCTGAAGCCCTAACAGGAACACGTGAAGACATAGTTGGACCTTGGGGCATTTTCTTAAAACAATCACGTATAATCCTGACAGATTCTTTCATCTCATCAATTCTAACCATATATCTACTGAAACAGTCACTATATCCAGGACCTGCCTCTCTTGTACAAATATCCCAATCAATTTCTTCATAGATCTCATAAGTGTCTTCAACTCGCAAATCGTGTTTAACTCCACAGCCTCTCAAGTTGGGACCTGTTATTCCCATGTTCATAGCCTGAGTACCAGTGAACTTACCTACATCCTCAGTTCGCATTCTAAAAATTTTGGAATTTTCAAATAAATCTGCATATTCGTCAAGCCTTTGTTCGAAAAGTTTCAAAATTCTCTCAGTCTTCTGTTCGAAACCATCGGGTAAATCTCTCTTAACTCCTCCAATTCTCATATAATTGTAGAGTAAACGACTACCGCTAGGAAGCTCTAGTAAATTCAAAAATAGCTCACGATCTCTCCAAAAATAAAGAGCACCTGTGATGTGTCCTAAATCAGGCATGTATGCACCGGCCCACATTAGATGAGACGCTAATCTTTGTAACTCAAGCATAATCGTTCTGATATACTGAGCCCTAGTGGGAACTTCAACTTCCATTAATTCTTCTACAGCAAGAACATAACTATGAGTCCAAGTGGTTGAACTAGCATAGCAAAGTCTATCTGTTAAAGTGGTGTTCATGAAATATTTTCGCCTTTCGCCCATTTTTTCAACTGAACGATGTAAATATCCAAGTTCAGGATCTGCGTCAACTATAGTTTCTCCATCAACTTTAACTTTTAATGTCCAAAGACCATGGGTCATGGGATGTTGCGGACCCATACTAATCCACATTTCAGCCATTACCACTCCTCCTCGTGTATTTCATACACGTAATCTTTTCTAAGAGGATGTCCAGCAAAACCTTCAGGCAATAGTACCCTACGAAGATCTGGATGTCCTACGAAATAAATGCCCATTAAATCAAAAGCTTCCCTTTCATGCCAATTAGCACCAAACCACAAATCCGAAACTGAATCAATAGAAGGCGAATCTCTCTTCAGATGAATATGCACCTCTATCATGGCTGACATTTTAGTATCATCAACTGTTAACTCTCCGCTTAAACAAGACAAGTGATAAACTAATTCGAAATCAGGTTGATTGTCAACTGCAGTAATCAATGAACAGTGTTCAAAATAAAAATCTTCTTTAAGCTTAGTAAAAAATGCTTTAGAAACTGATTTTTCTAGATCTATTTTAATAACATTCTGACGGATAAGAGAAAGATTTGAAACTCCTTTAATTGCTTTTAACTCTTTCTGCAGATCCTTGAAATTCATAATTAATCTCGCCTTAAGAACATACCTGGCTCTTTTTCACGTATTTTCTTTTGCAATGTGAGAAATCCGTGCATGAGCGCTTCTGGCCTTACAGGACAACCTGGAATGTAAACATCTACTGGCATGAATGTATCAGCCCCAGCTACAACAGAATAAGAATCCCAATATGGACCTCCTGAAATCGCACATTCTCCCATAGCAATTACCCACTTAGGCTCAGGCATTTGCTCATATAATGTCTTCAGTTTAGGCCTTAATTTTTCACAAACTGGCCCATTAACTATAAGAACATCACACTGGCGAGGAGAAGAACGATAAACAAGGCCTAACCTATCAATATCATGATCTGGTGCAGATGCCTGACCCATTTCAATCGCACAACACATAATACCAAAATGCAAAGGATGAGGCGAAAACCTTTGAGCAAAATTGAAAATTGGACGCGTTACTCGATCAACAACTTCCCTCATACCTGTTGCTTCGGATGCATTGTAGACTGCATCATCAATCCAATTCAATAGTTGATCAGAACGCAATGCAAGCCAGTCCCCTGCAGGCCCATCTTCCATTATTTTCTCGCGGTCGGTTGTCTTTGAACCAAGACCTCTTCTCAACTCTGGGTTACCCCTAATTCCTTTTGCACTCATATCCAAATCACATCCTCTTTTCTAAAAGCATACCACAATCCAAGTAATGTTATCAGCAAAAATAACATCATTATAACTTTTGCAGAAACTTGAAGTGTTAAGTATACTTGAACCCAAAGAATCAGAAAAACAACAACTAAATCAAATACTACGAAAAGAATTGCAAACATGTAATATTGAAAATGGAACTGGATGTGAGCTTCCCCAACAGGTATCTCTCCACATTCATAAGTAGAATTTTTTAGAGCATTGTCATTATTAGGGCGGAAGAATCTTCCCGCAAAGAATGTCAAGATAGGAAACGATAACGCTATAAGCGCAAAAATACCTATCGGAACGTACTCATGTCCAAGCACATCTACCCTTCTATATATCCCTATTAAAAGCGTTCGGGCTAATGCCAAAAAAAAAACCATAATAAAGCATAACTAGACATCTTCATATAATTGCCTCAGAATGACTAAAGATTACAAAAGAATTACAACAAACGTTCTTCAGGAAATGAAAGACAATAAAGAAAAAATATCGATGTTGACTTCATACGACTTTACTCTGGCTAAAATCGTTGATAACGCAGGAATTGACGTTATTTTAGTTGGAGACTCTGCATCAAATGTAATGGCAGGTCACGAGACAACTTTGCCAATAACACTAGATCACATGATTTATCATGCAATTTCAGTAGTTAAGGCAGCTAGAAGAGCATTAGTAGTAGTTGACTTACCTTTCGGTTCATATCAAGGCGATTCCAAAAAAGCACTACGGTCATCAATTAGAATAATGAAAGAGTCTGGTGCTCATGCAGTAAAGCTGGAGGGAGGAGACGAAATAATAGATTCCGTACAAAGAATACTGACGGCAGGGATTCCTGTAATGGGCCATTTGGGACTTACTCCCCAATCGATATACAAATTTGGAACTTACACTGTAAGAGCTAAGCAAGAAGCTGAAGCGGAAAAACTAATTGAAGACGCTAAATTACTGCAAGAGGCGGGATGCTTCGCAATTGTTTTAGAAAAAATACCTGCAGGACTAGCCAAAAAAGTCTCAAACGAATTAGAAATACCAATAATTGGAATTGGGGCCGGAAACGGAGTTGACGGACAAGTTCTTGTTCTACATGACATGTTGGGAATGACACATGAATTTAATCCTAGATTCCTGAGAAGATATCTTAATTTATACGAGGACATAAATCAAGCTGTTAAAAATTACGTTGATGACGTGAAGAATCAAGACTTCCCAAACGAAAACGAAGAATATTAGTTACTCATAAACGAGTACTTACTCATTTTATTTAATGCATGCTCTAATGGAAAAGTGTGGATACAAAAATTGTCATAAACTGTGCAATGTCTGCAGATGGAAAAATAGCACTTCCTGACAGGAGCCAAATAAGACTTTCTAACAATGAAGACATGGAAAGAGTTAACAAATTAAGAAAAGAATCAGATGCTATTCTAGTAGGAATAGGGACTGTAATTGAAGATAATCCAAGACTAACAATTAAGAATAATAAAAATTTATCCACAAATCCAGTCAGAGTCGTCCTCGACACTAATGGTAGAACGCCAATAAATTCAAACGTACTTGATGATAAATCTAGAACAATCATTGCAGTAGGAAATCATTTTGCTGGAGAAATCCC
>MIZB01000301.1_pt21 | contig 22079 bp, 6 predicted proteins | sample 888171 | NCBI WGS metagenome assembly MIZB01 (sample SAMN05440186, study PRJNA335308) | marine metagenome | isolation source: marine water
CGRYTCYAGAGRATCCYACTWGTWGARKRTGGWGAMTACMMMTGTGCSGAMGAMRTWGGWATTCATCWATTCARTATGGCGGWARYARTATTTTWAAAAATMTATACKTTCWACGGWAAYRAARTAGGRATWAAAGWTAGATCARTCYACTRRSAATTATTTYAATGAWTCCWWMTTYYACAGATAAYGAAGAWGTAGGAATTCTTTWCTTTACGGTGSAGATAAYAATACWGTYTWTRATACWRATTTTAATWAYGARAAATAYGCAATYTCWTTYACTAGRGARGCYGAAAATAATACWATCAGRGAWGTTGAWTTTTCWAATACWKAKARYTATGAYATTCATCAYGGRTWCSAKTCTGATYSYMCWCAGWAAYGGSTGGAAYAATGTRMTYATTGAYACTRMTYTYGAYGATYTSTMMATAGAYTCWRATTCTAGAYTGYTWGAGAAAGAAGAAGTAGAAATTTCAGTAACATCTAATGGAACTTATGTTTGGAATAGAGTTAATACAACCATAGATTCTGATAGGAAAGCAAATGCAGGACTTAATTCCTTTTGGGCAGGGGACAGTAATGAGGATACATATCTAGACTCTTGGTCTGGTTCTTTCAAGCAAAAGTCAGATATTTCATTGCCTAGCGGTGGAGTTGGTGAAACTAGAATTTTAGAGATAAAAACATGGTATGAGACTGAAAATACTTATGATGGTGGCCAAGTTTACATAACTAAGAATTCCGGTTCAACTTGGCAATTAATTACTCCGATAGGTGGCTATGATGGCTCATTTAGTGGAGATTGTGGCTCGACCGGTGCCTTTATGGGCGATAAATCAGGATTAGGTTGGCAAACTAAAAGATTTAATTTAACAGATTATAGAGGAGAAGATATTAGATTGAAATTCACATTCTGTAGCGATGGTTCAGAAAGTGACTTTGAAGGCTGGTATGTTGATGATATCAAGATAATTAAGGCTGCAGATGAATCAGTAGTCACTTACTCTGAAGGATTTGAAAGAATAGGTTACGGCTGGATTGCTCAGAATATGGCGGGAGAAGTTAATTGGGAAGCTGAAGGTACACAAATATATTCAGGGATAAATAATGCGGATGTTTATGTTGCAGACGGAAATAGTGCGTCAATAATAATGAACAAGACATCTAATTCTAATCTTGTTAATTACTATAAATTTGATGAAAATAGTGGTAATTACGCTTACGATACAGTAACTCCAACTCATTCAGCTTATCTACTTAATGGACCTACTTTTGCATCTGGCAAATTTGGTAATGCAATAAGTTTTGATGGTACTAATGATTATGCAAGAAATACTCAATGTAATACCATAGGTGGTTGTAATGGTTACGATCATTACTCTATGTCAGTTTGGGTTAAATTTGACTCATTTCCTACTGGTACAGCTTACGAGGGTATTGCTAATTTCAGATATGATGCTGATGCATACTTAGGAGTAAATTCAGATGGTAATCCTGTGTTCGGAGCTTATTTCTGGGGTACGCCTTCAGGCGACCATAAGATTGAAGCTTCAACAGAAATGGTCACTGGAGTTTGGTATCACATAGCAGGTACTTGGAGTGAAGATTCAGATAAGCTGAGAATATACGTAAATGGAACTCTTGATGGTACTAACACTTTGTCTGGTACTACAGCCTATATGAGGTACAGTCAAAGTTATAACTATATCGGAAAATGTGTAACTTCAAGTACATCCTGTAACGGTGGCAACATGGATGGTATGGTAGATAATCTAGCCATATTCAATTCAGAATTATCTTCATCTCAAATTAAAGCATTGCATGAAGATCCTCTAGGTACCAATTCAATTTTATACAAAACATCTCATTTTGGTGGTTCAGATTCGAAAACGAATAGCCAAGGTAAAATTGATAATTTATTTATTCTCAAGAAAATTTAYGMTGGWAGCTCATCAGGYACTAGYTACAARCCATATATTGGATTTCATCAAGGTTCGTGGACTGAAGAWCCTAGAGAGGTWACWATMTCYGGAGGYGAGCATTCGGGTAAACTTCCAGATAGTAGGGTYTAYAATAGAAACAAAGGCAAATTGTATTATTCAATATCAGAAGCTGYATCTGATGCATCTACTCAACATGTTATCGAGGTTTGGCCAGGTCATTTCAAAGAAAATGTTTACATYAACCAAAGACTTTCAATAATTGGTTCAGGCCCTTCAAGAACAATTGTTAACGGAAGATATTTGGAAAGTCCATTTACGTTTGATAGTAGTAGTGACAATTCGGTAATAAAGAATTTAGCAGTCATCAATAGTAAAAATACAACTAGTTGTTGCGGAACAAGCTCTATGTCGGGAGGAATTGAGATTGCTTTCTCGTATGATATGGTTATAGACAACATAAGGGCAGATAGCTATATCGGAATTATGGCATATTATGCAAATGATTTAGTTATTAAAAATTCCAAAATAGTTTCAACTTCTACAACTCATTATTATGGAGTTAAAATTTACCAGCAACAAGATTATACATTGACTAATAATGAAATTTCGAATTATAGAGAAGGTGTACGTGTAGAATATACATATCAAGGTTTTGACCTTGAGAACAATTACATTCATAATAATACGAGCTATGGTCTTTACACTTATTATACAGCAACTACARGTGCTAGATCTAATCCCTTTAACATAGTTGGCAATCGATTTGTCGATAATAATTACGGGATTTACAAGGCAGATTCAAGTAGCTCTTATGGATATTCCTACCGCATCAAAGATAATTTATTCAAGAGTAGCACTTGGGATGGAATCTACAGTAACTATTACTCGARGGAATGGATAGTTGAGAATAATACTTTTGATGGAGATGATGATCAAAGATATGGTCTTTATCTCAATAGGTACTCTTACCAGAGTGTATTTGGAAATAATACTTTTTCAGACCACACTAGTAATGACATTTATTTCTATTATTGTACTTGCACAGGAACAAATGCAGTAAAATTCTTTAGCAATTCATATTCTTCAATTGGTGTTGTTAGTACTGCATTAATCAATGTTTACAATAATCTCAATATTAGAACGTTGGATGAAGACAATAATGCTTTTTCAAATGTTGATTTAGAAATTAAAGATAGTGTAAGTACTTATTACAAAACGGCACATTGGGGAGGTAGCGATTCTAAAACAGATTCTAGCGGATATGTATCTTCACCAGAATATATTCGTTCAGGCTATTACAGTAACTCAGCAACATTAGTGGATAATACAATTACTGTGAAAATAGCATACGGAGTGAGAGCAAAGACGACATCATTCACATTTGACTCAGACGGTACCAAGAATATTGAAGTACCTAACAACTTTAAGCAAGGAGTAATTGAGAACAAAGAAACTGAAACATTGTACTCAAGTTTTTCTTCAGCAGTTAGTGCAGCTAGCGCAGGTGACGTGCTCCAGCTGTGGGCATGGAATTATAACAATCTGGAAGTAACAAAAGGTGTTATTCTAAGAGGAAACTCAACTACTACAGCAATTGTTGACGGYGGTTCTTCAGATCATGCAATAGAGGTAAAATCKAACTCAGTTAAAATTGAAAATTTGACTTTGCAAGGTTCATCAGATAGCATACTCTTTGCTGGAAATTACAACAATCTAGAGCTTCAAAACTTAACGATTAGTGATATAGGTAGTGATAATGGAATACATTTYGATGGTACAAGCAGTTCGACAATATCTAATGTTACAGTAAACTCAACAAAGAGAAAAGCARTATTRTTTGAAGATGTAACYAGTATTACCGTTAAAAATAGTTTTTTCAAGAATTCATCATCATCACACGGATTTGAGATTAGTGATGGAAGTAGTTCAGTAATTTTAGATAACGTATTTRTCCATAATGCAGGATATGACGGTTCATCAGCATACGGATTGTATGTTTCAGGCAGTTCAGSAGTTACAATTAAGAATAACACCAAGGTGGCAAGTAGTAAAAGTTATGAATTTTATGCTAACGGCGCTTCTTCTCTTAAGGTACAAAATTCCACATTTATAGGTCCTAACATTGCTCTCGTTGAAGACTCAGATGGATTTTTAATYGAAAAGTCAACTTTCAAAGATTCGTCTAGTGGAGATTATGGCGTTTACATCAAAAATACAGATAGTGGTACTTTCAAAGATAATAAAATATTGAATTCGGCTTCCGATGACGGCTCAGATTATGGTGCATTATACCTCACTGGTTCAAAAACTAATCTATTACAGAATAATACAATTACTAACTCAGGTCGAAGTGGAATTCATCTAAAATCAAGTTCRACAGATAATAAAATTTATTCAAACACAGTATCTTCAAGTTATTTTTCAGGATTATATGTTCAATCTTCAGATAGGTCTATTGTTAGAAATAATTCTTTTTCAAGTTCAGGAGATAATGGGATTAAGGTATCCAGTTCTGACGGAAGTATAATTGATAACAATACATTAAGTTCGAATACAGATTATGGCCTTTACATTTTAAATTCTGACGATATGATTGTAAAAGGCAATACAGCTTCAGACAATAATGCAGGAATGTATCTTTCAGCCTCTGATGATGCAACAATATCAAGTAATACAGTAGATGATCATGCTTCTTATGGAATTTATTTTACAGACTCAAAGAGGCTTAGGGTAAAACACAATGAAATTAAGAATAGTCTAGGAGATGCAGTTTATCTCTCATCAAATTGTGACTCAGCTTTTATAGATAATAATACSATAAAAAGTAATGGAAATTCAGACAGYGGCAGATCTCTTAGAGTATTTGAAGTAGAAGATTCAACATTTTATAACAATACRATAGACTCAAATGACTACTCTGGAATTGTGCTTACTGAATCTTCAAATAATAAGATCGTACATAATGTTATCAAAGGTAACGGAAAGTATGGTATCCAAATTCTTAATGATGCAACGAAGTCCGCAAACAACACAATAAAAGATAACACAATTAATGACAATTCAGATATTGCAATTTTTAATCATGGAATATTTACAACGATTTTCAATAATACAATTAAGTATAATGAGCTAGACGGGATTAAGATTGCTTCAGGTGGTGCACGCACTACAATAGACAGTAATAACCTAGTTGATAATGAAGGTAAAGCAATTGCCATTTTAGCTAATAATGTTATAATTAAGTCTAATACTATTGATGGAGATTCTTCGGAAATAGCGGTTTCTATATTGAATGCTAACTCAGCATCTATCGAGAATAATACAATTGAGGGTGGAAGTCAAGGTATCAAGGTTCAAAATGGTTCAAATGCTTTCATTTACAAAAATACAGTAAAGTCTAATTCGGGTTATGGAATTTATTTGTTAATTAATTCAGCTTCAGGGGATGTTAAGCACAATACGCTAACAGATAACGAAGATCATGCTATGGCAATCTCTGCGTCTAATTCTACTGAGATTTACAATAATACGGCAAAAGAAAACGCAGGTTATGGCCTTTATTCAATCAATTCCAAGCTTCTAGTAGTCAAAGGAAATACCATTGAAGATAACGATGGTGGAATAAAATACAATAATTGTGATTATTGTAACTTAACTTTCAATAAAATTGATGATAACGGCGGATACGGACTTTGGTTTTTGTCTGGATCAGATAATAATACAATTAAGCATAATACAGTTTCAGATAGCAGTACTAAAGACGTTTATCTGCAAGGTTCTACAGACAATTCAGCATTTAATTTTACATTTACCTCTATAGGCGTAGATTCAACATCTAAATTGACAATAACGGCTAACCTTGCTATTGTCTTCGAGGATGACGATGATGATGGTTTCCCAGGAATAGACTTTGCATTGACTAGTGACGGTGTTACAAAGTACTCTACACCTTTCTACGGAGGTTCAGATTCTGTATCTGATTCTAACGGAGCAGCAGGCGCTACTTTCTCTCTCGTATACAGRGTATATGACGGCAGTTCAACCCCAACTAATATTCCAAATATATTAAAATATCATTATGGTGTAAGAAGTAAAGAAAAATCAATAGATATGAGTACATCTCATACCGAGACAGTTTCAGTTCCATCATATTGGGTGAAAGGTCTTGTCAAGAACATTAACAGTGGTTCAACTTGGTATAAGATTCAAGATGCAATTGATAATGCATCCTCAGGTAATACGTTACATATTTGGGCTTGGACCTACACCGAGAACGTTGAAGTCGATGAAAGTATAATTATTATCGGTAATGGAACAGCTAATACAACACTTAATGCAACAGGAGGTAAAGGATTTGATTTAACTTCAGATGATATATCACTCAGTAATATAAAGATTATTGACTGTGGAGATACAGCCACCTATAATGGAGTCCAGGCGGCTGGYGATGACTCAACAATAGAAAACATAATTGTAACAGGTTGTAGTCATGGAATTTCAGCAGGCGGTTCTGGAATTTGGGTAGGAAACTCGAGTTTAACCAACAATAGTGGTGCAGGAATCAATGTTTGGAGTGGAGAAACATCAACATCAGCAGTTAAACTTTACAATAATTTATTAACATTAAATCAAAATGGAATTTATTCTGACGAAGACGATGTAGTTATAAMATCAAATAATATTAGAAATAATACYGCAAATGGAATTTAYTTAAGTAATGCAGCAGACGCAGTTATTTCAGGAAATACTATTGTCGACAATCCTGATGGAATTGAAACAACTAATAGTTCTCCGAGAACTGTTATTAAGAATAAYGTAATTTCGGATTCTAGTTCAAATGGAATTAAGATAAGCTCAGCAAACTCGAATAATGTAGTATTTGAAAATAATACAATATCAAGTAGTAACGTATACGGAATATTTATCAATCATTCAGATAACATTTACTTRGGTAACAATACAATATYTTCTAGCGGGAATAAAGATATTAGGTTTAACAAGGCAACTGTTGGTAATTCRGGAAAAGGTAATACTTTTTTAACAATTCAAATGGATAGTARYGCTTATTTTGCTTTATTCAATGATTTGACTTTGAAATTTATGCAAGATGAAACCACTGGTTTCTCAGAATTAGATGTTAAGATTATTTCTGATGGATCTACTAGATATTCAACTTCAGGCTAYGGAGGTTCAGATTCAAAAACTAATACYAACGGGCTGTTATCTAGAGACTTTGAATTCAAATATAATGAATACGATGGAAGTTCTACACCAAGTKTAGTTTACACCAACATATCATATCAATACGGAGTAAGGGCAAAAGAAGTTTCAGTTAACATGACAACATCACATACYGAAACTATTACAGTTCCTAGCTTTTGGAAGAATGGTTTAGTTCATAATTTGAATAGTGGAGTCAAATATTCTACAATTCAGGATGCTATAGATGGAGCTTCCTCCGGAGATGTCYTGCAATTATGGGCTTATGAGTACGTTGAGCATGATATCGAAGTAACTGAACGCGTTACCTTGGTAGGTAATAGTACTTCATCAGTAATAGTTAAYGGAACTTGGTCAGATTCAATTTTTGATATTACTACAAACTCAATTGTTCTAAAGAATATGACCATTGAAAGTAGTGCAAAYGGAACAACTAAAGAATGTATTGAAGTATCCTCAGGTAGTGGTATTGTAATTAAGAATTTAATACTCAAAAATTGTTACAATGGTATTGTCGTAAATACAAGTAATGTTGATATTACTAATGTAACTRTACARGATTCAGCTAAAGATGGAATAGTGGCAAGTGCTAGTAACATTGATATTTCCAATGTAATTGTTAAGAATTCAGGTGACGACGGAATAGTAATAAGTTCATCATCAACTACTCTTGAAAATTCTTACAATTCAGAATAATGCAGATGATGGTATTGTTCTTGTTGCTAATGCCTTTATTTATAAAAATATAATAAAATCTAAACTCGGGTATTGGAATTAATATCGGTGAAGGTTCAGATTTATGCAAGAATATTATCTAATACAATTGATGATAACGACGGGCACGGTTGTTTACGTATATGAATCACACMATGTCAAACTAACTAATAACGTAATCGAAGATAATGAAGACTATGGTATTAGAATTGCGTTTTGCTAATTTCACTCAAATCCACAACAATTCTGTAGATGACAACGATGGAGGCATCAAGTTTGTTTCTACAAAGTACAGTAACATAACAAAATCATCATTCAATGTATAACTAATGGTAGAAGGAATATTGGTTTACTTCAAGTTCAGTACAGTAATAATATTAGAGATAGTTACAGCTTCAGGAAGTACTGACGACGATCTTGAGTTAGATAGCTCTAGCAAAAATACTGGGTTCAATTTTACTTTTGGAGATGGTAGTATTGATGTTGACTCAGATTCAGATTTCCGTTTGATGAATTCTCTGAACATTAGATTTGTTGATGAAAATGGTGACGCCTTTTTCCGGATTAGATATTGAATTGTTCAATCACGATACAGTGCTCTACGCTACAGACTTCTTTGGAGGTTCTAAAGCAACTTCGAATTCCACAGGTTATATTGCTGAAGAACTAACTGTAGCTTACGAAATTTACAATGGTAGCTCAACAACTGAAGATGTAGATACCACACTTCAGTATCACTATGGTGTAMGAGGCAAAACCAAGCAAATAGATATGAGTTCATCTCATACGGAAACTATCACCGTACAATCCTACTGGACTAAAGGACTTGTYAAGAATACWAATACTGGAACTAACTATTACAAGATTCAAGATGCAATAGATAATTCATCTGTAGAGGACATATTACATGTTTGGGCTTGGACTTACAATGAAAACATTGAAATTGATGAGTCTATATCTGTGAGTAGGTAACGGAACWTCTAATACAACAATAAATGGTACTTGAAATAGAATAATAACAATTTCATCTGATGACAGTTACAGTTAAGAATTTGAAATTAGTCTCAGGTTCTAATACTACTTCCTTAGTTTACATAGATGCCGAATATGCAATTTTAGAGGGATTGGAAATCCACGGAGGATATCAAGCAATTGAAGTTAAGTCTAGGTACGCTAAAATATCAGATTCTCATGTGTCTGGACAGAGTTATTCAGGAATTCAAGTTAAGGCCCAAGGTCTTAACTTAGAAATCGCTAATTCAATCATAAGAAATAGTGAAAGTAATGGTATTTATGTAGAATTAGGCGCTAATTATGTAGATATAAATAATAATTCTATTCACAATAACAGCGGTTCAGGAATTAGATTCCAAAGTGCAGCTTCATCTTTAAAGGATAATGTAGTTGTAGATAATGATGACTGGGGAATACAGATCAATGGCCGTACAGCAGATGATATAGACAATGTAGTTACAAACAATACCATTTTAAGAAATGGAGATGGATTAAAGTTGTTCAAACAAGATTCAGTTCTTTACTCAAATATAATTAAAGATAATGATGGATTTGGATTACAGATAGATACTTCTCAAGACATTTATATTTGGAATAATACAATATYAGAAAATGACGGTACTGATATTGGCATGAGTACAGGTTCCTCAGCATATTCTATCGGAACTAGTTTCAGTACAATTAGTGTTTCAAGTGACTCTATACTAACGCTCAAGTCATATATTGATTTGAACGTAACAGACGCTCGTGGGTTAAATATTTCCGGAATAGATATTAGGATTAAAGAAGGAGATTCGGTAAAATACAGTACAAATTATTTCGGAGGCAATGATCCTAAGACAGATAACAATGGAACCATAGCTACTTTCTTAATAAATTCTAAAGAGTACGACGGTAGCTCAACTCCAACTATAATTCCAACTTCAGTTTCTGCAAGGTCTAATGATTGGGTTGAGACGAATACGTTTGACCCAGCCAATTCAATAGAAATAACAGTACCAGATCTTAGAGTTTTGAATACAAGATTGGATGATTCACCTCTCTACTATAATATTCAAACAGCTATCGATAACGCTGATGAAGGCGATACAATTCACGCTTGGAGCGGCATCTACTTCGAAAACATAGAGATTAGCGATGAAATTACTCTAAAAGGTAACGGAACTTCGACAATTATCAATGGAACTTCAGGAACAGCAATAGAAATAAATGATAATGACATAAGTGTTGAGGACTTGCTGATTRTTTCRTCTGAAAAGGGAATATTCCTAAATGCAGCTAATGACATTACGATAAGCACAATCAGATTCACAGGAAATGAGTATGCGATTTACATTGAAGATTCACAAAGTGCTTTGATAGATAACAATGAATTTGATTTAGAGGAATATGGAATATACTTTACAGGCTCTTCCTCTGGMGCTACAGTAGAATATAACAARTTTAGAAATGCTACGGAATCTGCAATTTATCAGTCAGAATCGGATGAAAATGGCGGTACTAGTATACACGATAATATGTTCAATGATTGTGCAATAGGCTGGCAATCAGGTAGCGGTAGTAACACATTTAGCTCAAATGCTCTGAAAGATAACAATTACGGAGTGAGATTAACCGGAATAGAATCTTACAATAATATGCTAGATTCTAACTCATTTGATGATTCTGTCGTGGCCGTTTATATCTATAATACAGCTCACGATAACAATTTATTCAATAATGAGTTTGATGATTCTGATAATTCAGATATTAAACTGAGTGATTCTTCTGACACGGTTTCCTTCAACAATACATTCTCAGATGTCTCAGTTTCATCTGATGCTAATATGTGGATAAAGGTGTACATTGATGTAACCGTCTACGATAATTCTAGTAATACTTTTGAAGGAGCAGATATTGAGGTCAAGCAAGATAATCTAGCCCTTTATTCTACAGCTTATTTCGGAGGTAGTGATGATAAGACAAATTCCTCAGGACAAATAGATACTTTCCTTGTAGCAACTGATCAGTATAACGGAAGTTCAACACCTTCTGAAGTAATAACTACTGTAACTGCAAGATATTCAGATTGGATAAATGCTGAGACTTATGATGTTGAAGCTTCAATTACAATTGAAGTTCTTGATTTTAGGGTATACAACGAAGATACTGAGGAACTTTTCTATTCTATAAATGGTGCAATTGMAGGATCCTTTGATGGTGACACTATTCAAGTGTGGGAAGGAACTTTCAGAGAATTAGTTTTAGTAGACAAAGAACTAACCATAGTCGGTAATGGTACRTCTAAGACGGTAATTAATGGAACATTCTCAGGTAACACAGTWACTGTAGAATCTAACGAAGTTTCAATTTCCGATTTGGCCATTGTAGCAAGTAGCTCAACTGGTTCTGGACTTTACGTTGAAGGTGGAGATGGCCAGTTCATTAATCTAAGATTGTCATACAACAACATTTCGTATCAATCTGTTGAAGATTTTAATGAAATTAAGGAATCTGATATTAGAAACAATAATCTCGGTATTTTAMTTTCAGGTGATAATAATATTATCAATAATAATGAGTTTAGTGATAATAACATAGGAATAGAGCTAAATGAAGAGTGTGAAGACGCTACAATAGAGYATAATGAGATTAGCGATAGTTTACAAAGTGGAATGTTCATTAATAAAGCTGAAACTAACGTAATTAAGTTTAATAATATCAATAACAACTCCGGTTATGGCATACATTCAYACTCAGCTAGTGAGAATCACATATTTTCTAATGATTTGAGCTATAATTCTGATATTTCTCTATACTTAGAGTCTACAGGAAATTCATCGATACACAATAATACTTTCATTGGAAATGATGATTATCCGGCAACTGTTACAGATTCGTATTATAATGTAATCAGAGATAACAAGTTTGTAGCTAATGATGATTATTTCCAGTTCTTTGAAGCTGGCGGTTWCAATTCATTAGTRAACAATACATTTGATGAAAGTGGAATTATTTTAGAAGATTCTAATAATCAAATAATATCTGACAATACAATTTCCGAATCTTCYGAAAATGGAATTAAAATCTATAAATCAAGCTCAAATAATTATCTTTCAGGTAACACAATATCCGATTCAGATGATGAAGATATTTACATTGGTGGAAGTGGTTATCAGAGAAATAATCGAGGTTATGATAACATATTTAGCACCATTGAAGTGCAGAACAATGGTCAGTTTATTCTAATGGATTACGTGAATGTTAGAACAGAAAATTCAGAGGGYAACATGTCCGGAAACGATGTCCAGGCAGTATACAATTCGGAAATTTTCTATGCTTCTGAATATTTCAGCGGCAGTGACCCTTTAACTGATGACTCTGGCCTAGTACCTGATTTCCTTGCTCCAGTAGAGGAGTACAATGGTAGTTCCACTCCAGATGAAATTCTTACAACAATMACAGTAAGATATGTTGACTGGATAAATTTATTTGAAATGGATGCTTCGGATGATACTTCCTTGTCTGTATTCGTTCCAGACTTGAGAGTCAAGAACATTAATACTGGTGAAGAATCTTATCACATTCAAACATCAGTTAATAATGCCGGTCAATCTGATACAATTATTGTTTCAAATGGGACTTATTTTGAGAACGTAGTTCTAAATGTTCAGAAAATAACCTTAAGAGGACCTTATGCAAATCAATTGAATGAAAATGTAATTATTGATTCACAAGATAATGGAATAGCAGTTACAATTTCGAAGGCTGAAATTAAGTTATTTGGATTTAATATTACTAATTCTYATGAAGAAGAGGACGTTTTCACATCTTCTGCTGTAAGAGTTCTTTCCAATGGTAATACACTATCATTCAATAAAGYGACTAATTCATATGCAGGAATATTGCTTGAAGATACCTCAGATAATACGATTTCATACAATTCAATTGATGATGTCGACTTCGGAATCGTGTTGACTAAAGCAGAGGATAATCAAATTAGGTACAATACAATATTAGATTCTGAAGAGAATGATATTGAATTAACAAATACAGGATACTCCACAGGTTCTTCGGGAAATACTATAAGTCACAATGAAGAAATCGGAGTTATAAAATTTATAAATTCAGATAACAATTTACTTGTTGCTCAAGATTCTACAACAATCAATTTGGTTGATTCAGCTAATGTGTCCGCTATTGGTTCTACTTTTGATTTTGTAATTTGCAATTCAGAATCTTCTCTATATCTAAAGAATTATTTCAGAATMAATGTTACAAGRGATGGTACACCTCTAGAGGGAGTTGATCTGAAAGTCTGGGATGGAGATACGAYAGTTTATTCAACAGAATATTTCGAAGGTAGTGATGATAAAACCGACTCCGATGGTTTTGTTAGAAATATTCTTGCAATATACAAAGTATATGATGGAAGTAGTTCAGGTACTGAAAATACCACTCACATCAAGGTTAGATATGGTGATTGGTTCTTGTCTGAAAGCGATATATTTGACAAGTACACTATTATCAATGTAGACATTCCAGTATTCAGGGTTTACAATACAAATAGTGAAGATGGTTACAATTACATCCAGAGAGCAATTGATAATGCATCTGCAGGAGATGAGATTATTTTATCAGCAGGTACATTTAACGAGAATATATTAATTGACAAAGAGTTGACTTTGACCGGTTCAGGAATTGGTACGATTATAACTGTTCAACCACCATTTGGTATGGGTTCTCCACCAATTGCCGATTGGAGAGTGCCTGGAATTAATGTAACCTCATCTAACGTAGCTATTACTAATGTTTTAATCAGTAATTTYACAGTTGGAATATTAGCATCCAACGCAGACTCCTTACGACTGGATTCTGTTCAMGTTTCAGGTATACAAGGAATTGGTATTCACATAYTATCTTCTGAAAACGTTGAGGCTAATGAAGTTACAGTTGAAGGAAGCGAAGGATCAAACATTATTGTCGAAGACAACTCAACGGGTATGTCTATTTCCAACTCGTTAATAGGCTGGTCAGAAGAGTCTGGAATAATAGTAAGRCAAAATTCAGATTTCTTTGAAATGAGTTATGTAAACATAGAGAATAACGAAGATTATGGATGTCTTATTTCATCAGACTATGCAGATTTATCAAATGTAGTTATCACCAATAACGGTTTGAATGGAATTTATTTAACTTCTTCATTCGGTAGTTCTTTCACTGATTCTTCATTTAAGGGCAATGGTCTTTCTGAAGTAAAAGTTATTCAGTCAAATTCATTACTAATTGAAAACAGTGAATTTAATAGTACAGATCAGGATGGRGGAGGTTGGGGAATTGATGTTTCTTCTTCTCTAAATATTGATATTCATTACACGTATTTCGAGCTAGGTATTAGATTTACAGATACTGATGACTCGCATATTAGAGACAGTTATTTTGGTAACATAAGTTATGGTAACAATTACGACCAGAAGACTTCTATTTTACTTAGTGATAGCTTCCGAAACAAAATTTCAGATAAYGAAATTTATAATGTGGGGCTAGGCTTTGTTATACTYGGCGGATCAAATAACAACTCAATCGAAAATAATACAATTCAGGCAGCTTCTACTGATATYGAATATTATTCCTCTGGAGCCAAYAATACATTTATCAATACAGAAATTGATATAGTAGATATTCTTGAGACCAGTTATTTCGAAATATTAAATTACGTAGATATACAAATGTATACTGTTAATGGTCCAGTTGAAGGCGTCGAATTGAATATAACAACAGACGGTAATCCTATATTTGTAACAGAGCATTATAGCGGAGACGATGAGGCAACATTTTCGGATGGCTTTATTGGCAGACTATTCTTAGTCAACGAAGTTTACAACGGAAATTGGATTGCTAGCAAACCTGAAACTGTTGTAGAGTATTATTACGACGATGAAGGATACTCCTATACYTTAGATACTGACGTAAGTGGCTATCAGAAAATTTATGTAAATCTTCGCCCAACAGCTACAATTGATTACATTAAGGGCATAGGAGAGAATGCATCACTTATCGGAATTGAAGCGGTTAAAGGGGCAGACAAGCCTATTGTTGACGAATACACTACAGCCTATTGGTCCTTTGATGAAGGTGAGGGTTCTGATGCCTCTGGCACCTTTGCCTCAGGAACYATYACACCTTCTCCACTTTGGGAGGAAGGTAGACAAGGTTTAGAAGGCGATTATTCAATAGTGTTTGATGGTCTCTTTACTAAATTGACTACAGATATTGTACTTGAAGATCAAGAATTTACTGGAGAAGTATGGTTCAAAACGTCTTCAAGCATGCCTATGGTCATTTTTTCAGATAATGATGCTTCAGGTTCTTGGGGACATTCTCTATWCATCGACGGAGGCACCTTAGGATTTGACTTCACAGTTGATGGAGGCTCAGTTATTCGTCTTGATTCATCTGTAGTAGTTACAGATGGAGATTGGCACAATGTAGTTGTTGTAAGAGGTGAAGACTATGTTGAGTTGTGGTTAGATGGCGAATTTTTAGTAGAAACAAATTATGAGGGTCAAGTTGATTCTTCTTCATCAGTGATATATGTAGGTCAGAATCCGCTYGGAGGAGAACTATTTAGCGGAAATATTGACGATTTGAAATTCTCTAACGTTCCAAGGCACAGTGAAGATTTCATGTCAGGCGTTGGCGTAGTTGAGTTTAGTTCTGTAGTTAATGATGAAGATGGAGTGATTATAGAATACGAATGGCGTTCATCAAGGGATGGAATTATTGGTAGTGATAAGAGGCTATTCTATTCAGTAGATGATTTATCCGAAGGAACACATACTATTACTCTTGAAGTTATAGATAATAATGGAACAAGGTCCGATATTGATTCAATGCCACTAACAGTTATGATGAGACCAGATGCTTATTTCTTAAGTGTTAAGGTAAATGGCAGCTCTCAAGCTTGGGGCTGGGATCCAATACCTGTATTCGATGATGAATTTATTGAAATTAGAGGAGCTTCAGGTACATTACCWGGTCTCATATCTGAATATTATTGGTCCTCAGATTTAGATGGTAAAATAGCAGATGGACTTACTTTGAATACAGATGAGCTTTCAAATGGTACTCACACTATCAAATTTAGCATTAAGGCTACAAATGGTCTCTGGAGTCCTGTTCAAACGTTATTGGTAGATGTTAATGGTCGACCAGTTATTGAAGCTGACGAAGCTGAATTGTCTGATACTGAAATTCTAAGAATGGGTTCCGCTAATTTCAAGGTACCTGTTGAAGATGACAGTACAGCAGGAAATGAGTTAGATTACCAAGTTTCTTACAGGGTAGACGGCGGAGAATGGCAGAATGATTACATTTCTAATGTGTCATTTAATGCTCAAAGCTCTGATGTTGAATTTGACTTCAGTCCTGATGTAAATGCCGAAACTGGAGATTATGAATTCCGTGTGGTAGCTGATGATGGAGAGGGCGGTAAGCAACAAGTTCAGYTAACACAGACTATTAACGTTCAGAACAATGCACCAGAAATAGAAATCGATGATGTACCATTAGAGTTTGAAGAAGGTGAAACAATTGATTTCGGTGTAGAAGTAACGGATGTCGAAGGTGGAACTCCATCTGTAGTATGGTATGCAGAYTGTGAAGGACAATGTACAGAAGCTGACGAAATTGGTACTGGKTSSRATCCTYTAGWKTYGACMWATAGGCTTAGCAGCCTGAGTGATCATACCATTAAAGTTAGAATCTTGGATTCAGAAGGTGGTTACAAAGAGCAAGAATACAATATTGTTGTCAAAGCAGCTCCTGAAAGCGCAAGCTTAGTTGAGACAGCTATAGCAGATTTGAGCAATAATTTACCATTGTTTGCAAGTGCTGGAATCGGATTGGTTATGATTTTAGGAACTTTGCTATTCCGAAGAAGGTCTTCAGCAGAACCAGTAGTCGAAGGTCTTGTAGTTGATGATGGTGTATCACCTCAACAACAGCAAAATCAGCAAATGCCTCCTACAGAAGTACTAGATTGGGAAATTCCAACGGATGCCCAAGGTCAAGCGTTGATTATTGGTGAATACATGGCAAAACGCCGTGAATCATACATCACGCATCCAAATAATGAAGAAGTTTTAGATTACTTGCACAACAACCGTGAAAGATTTACAATATCAACTTATTTTGAAGTTCCAAATGATCCAACTAACGTTATTTCAGACTGGGCATTACCTGAAAATTTACGTGGAAATGTTCACTTAGATTCTTTCCGTCAGCAAATTGTTGAGAGGATTACAAACAGTTCACCAGACAAAAATTTCGTTATTATCGGAGAACCTGGAGTTGGTAAAACGGTAATGTTATTCGAAGTGTTTGACAGATTAATGAACAAAGCTCCTGTAGGCATTCTGACCACAGATACAATAGCTAAAGCTCATGAAATGTTCGGAGTACGCGTATTTTACGATGATATACCAGAGAATCAGGATTTAGTCGAAGCTTTAACTGAAAATGAAGTTAAAGGAGTCATAGTTAGTTCAAGAGAAGCAGATTGGAAGGCTCTTCCAACAGAAATGCAAGCTAAATTCGATCGCTTGACTGTACCTCTCTTCAGCGAATTGGATATGAAAGCCATGATTGAGAAAATGATGGGATTCCAAAGTATTGGTCACAATGATGAGGCTGTGGCTATACTTGCAGAATATGCAGAAGGAAGCCCAATCTATGTTTGGTCCATGGTTAGAGAAATGATGCACAGGAGTGTCAAAACTTTAACAAAAGAGTACATTGAAGAAAATTCAGTTAAAGGAATGCTAAATTATGTGGCACAGCTATTACAGAGATTACTCAAAGATGGAGAAGAATATCGTAAAGGAGGTCTCCACGCATTAGCTTCTTTGATTTTCCTTTCAGATCACATGGAAGAGCGTTACTGTAACGATTATTTCTTTGATGCATACGTTGAAGTTCTGTCCAAGTATACTGAAGAAAAATTAGATGATAAAATGAATCCAAAAACATTGAATTTGGTTTTAGCTTATTTACCAATTAACGACAGTGTTATCAGATTCCCTCATGATACTTGGCCGGATGTATTGCAAGGATGGGGTGACATGAATCCATTTAGTACAGAATTAAGGATGATAAACCGTGCTTTTGCAGATTCAGGAATATTCCAAGATTTAAAGAAGGAAGTTGTCAAAGAAGTCTGGGACTCTACATACGAAAGATACAAGAGAACTCCATCTAGGCAAAAGAATTCATTCTTGGCATTGGCAGACACATTATTCCAGAACTTTACTATTGATGAATTGAAAGAGTTGGGTGTAGACATAGACATTGTTAGGCAAGTTGCATCTACATACTCACACATTCCACAAGCAGCAAAGTTAATTTCCAAAATTCAAGCTGTTTTACCACAGACAGTTACAAGGATTATCAATATGCAGGACATAGGCTCTGAAAGTAGTCATGCACCGTACAAGATTCAAGAAATGTACTTAATTTACAATGATGGTCGAATGCTATCAAGTTTAATGGATGAGGAAGCTAAAGTCGATGAAGATATTATGAGTAGTATGTTAACTGCAATCAATGACTTTGTTAAGGATTCATTCCAAACAACTGGAAACTTGGGTTCGATAGATTATGGCGAAAATCAAATTATCCTTGAAAGAGGAAAGCATACTATGCTTGCTTCCGTAGTTTATGGTGAGGCTAACAGAGATTTACGATCTAGAATGAGTCGTGCTTTGACAAAGATTGAAGATGAATTTAAATCAGATATTAAAGATTGGAATGGCGACGTTGACAGCCTTAGCGGAACAGTGAAGCATCTTCAACCGATTATGGACATAAGTAAGTCAGTCACAAAAGATATGATTGATGAACTTCAAGCATTAAAATCAGTTAACTTACGCTCTAGTTGGACACAGGTTGCAGGATTCGTTCAAGTTAATATTTTGATTAATAATTATTCAAAGAAGCAACTTAAAGGAGCAAAATTAACTTTAGAATATGGTGCTGACTTCATGAAGGTAGTAAAAACTGAGCCTAAATTCAAGTACAAGGTTACAGAGGTTGATATCAAGAAAGTACCAGCCAACGATGAAATGCCAGTAACATTGTACTTCGAGCCTTTAAAATCTGCTCAAGCTTCCTTGAACGTTCATTTAGATTATGAGTCAAAAGGTGGAAATGCATCTGGTGTGTCATCAGCTGTCTTTGAACGTGTTAATTTGTACAAAGAGGGGCAATCACTAAACATTGCAGACCTTGAAAATGCAGCAAAGGCCGAGATAGTTCCAGAAGTTAAACCAGAAGCCGAAGCAGAGCCTGTTGTAGAGGCTGAAGTAGTGGTAGAAGCCGAAGCAGAGCCTGTTGTAGAAGCTGAAGTAGTAGTAGAAGCAGAGGCTGAAGTTGTTGACCCAGGTGAGTCTGGAGTCGATGATATTATGAGTAAATTGAATGAGTTAGATGGCGATAGTTCTACCGATGACAATGATTCAGGTTCTTCAGATGATGACGATGATTTGATGAGTAAGCTAAATGAATTAGATGATCCAGAGAACAAGCCTAAGAAAAAGGAAAAGAAATCTGATGACGAAGATGATGCTTCAGGTATGGATGATCTTCTCGGTAAACTTGATGAATTATAAGTGGTGCGGGTGCCGGGATTTGAACCCGGGTTCCAAACTTGGCAAGCTTGAGTGATACCAGGCTACACCACACCCGCGTGTTCTGCTCCAGAATAACGGGTTAATAAAGCCTTTAATGGCCTCTGAAGTGAGCAAATTATGACAGATAGCACAGAAGCTGAACAAAGCCTTTCTATGGCTTGGGAAGAGAACAGAATCCCGATCATAGCTCTGGCTTTTTGTTTTATTTTGTCTCATATGTTAGCTATGTTTATAGTTCCAGCATATGAAGAAGCTGAAGTGCAAGCTTTTGAAGACCCTGAAGATCCAATTAACTCAGTAGTTTACATTGGGATTATTCTAGTTTTTACAGCTTTTATTTTATGGATTGCCAAGAATGGCTTAGATTATATCCTGCAATTGATATTTCTACTCCTCAATAGGTGTAACTTTTATTTATGTTTTTTACCCATTTTTTTACAGTATTGGAATAACAGATACGGCAGGATACATTGGTGCAGCAGGTTTAGCAGTTCAGTTGACTTTCTTATTAATGACGTATCCAGAGTGGTATGTTATTGATATTGCAGGAGTAATTTTAGCGGCTAGGTGTTGCAGCAATTTTTGGTATATCTTTTGGATTATTACCTGCGTTGCTTCTATTGATTGGTCTAGCAATTTATGATGCTTGGGCAGTGTATCGTACTGGACATACTGGTAGATTTAGCAGATTCAGTTATGGATCTCAAACTTCCTATTTTACCTTGTTATGCCTAAAACTAGCTCATATTCTTTTTTGTCACAAGGAAGCTTGAATTGAACAAATTGTAAAGTGGTAGAAAAAGAGAGAAGCCTTGTTCAATGGGCTTAGGAGACTTTAGTAATTCCTGGAGCCTTAGTTGTTTCTGCTAAGGCTACTTTGGGTTGGGCAGTGGGCCTAGCCATCGATGTTTGGAAGTGTTGTTGGTTTCTTGTATTTTGATGATTTTTGTTCTTAGTGGAAGGCCTCAGGCTGGGCTTCCCTTACTCAACGGTGGGGCAATTGTTGGGTATTTGTTAGGAGCCTTTCTATTCGCTGGCGATTTAGGTTTATGAAGATAGTTCCTGTTCATGGCCATGCGGCCTTAAATTTAGTTGATGAATCACTTCTAATCCTCTCAGATTTACACTATGGCGTTGAAGCTGAAATGCTTCGTAGCGGGGTTTGGGTTCCTAACAGATCAACCTCTCGAACTGAAAAAGTCTTGAAATTATTAAAAGATACTAAATCTAACAGATTACTTCTCTTAGGAGATGTTAAGCATCAAGTTCCACATAATAGTCAACAACAAAGGAAAGATTTAGATCAATTTTTTATGGCAGTCATGAGAATTGCTGATGTAGAAATAGTACCTGGTAACCATGACGGAGGATTAGATTCTATTGCACCTCCAGAGGTCATTTACCACGATTCCAGCGGATGCACTATTGGAGACATCGGTTTTGCTCATGGCCATGCTTGGCCTTCGCAAGAGGTAATGAATTCTAGATTACTCATAGTGGGTCACGAGCACCCTGCGTTTTCCTTTCGCGATAGGGTAGACAAATTGCACAGCGAGTCTTGCTGGTTGAGAGCTCCAATGTTAGAACATGAACGATATGATAAAGTTCCGGAACAATTAATTGTAATGCCTGCTTTTGGAGAATTAGCTGGAAGAACGATGAATAGGGAACCATTGAAAGGTTTGGGCCCTATACTAAGAAATGGTATGGCAGATTTATCTAAAGCACGTGTAGAGACTTTAGAAGGATTAGACTTTGGAGAATTAGGCAATCTAATAGATTTAAGATTATGAAAATCAATTCAGATTTGCTAAAAGCATTAGAAACACGAGGACTTTCCGAGCCGACACTAGCTCAATCTTCAACTTGGCCAGTAATTGATTCAGGTTCCAATGTTCTTTTGATCGCGCCAACTGGAGTTGGAAAGACCGAAGCAGCTATGGTTCCTTTGTTTCATAGACTTTTGGAGACTGAACTCAAGCCGATTAGCATTCTATACATTACACCTCTTCGCTCTTTGAACAGAGACATGCTTCGTAGATTGGAAGATATTGGCTCAGAACTTGGAATTAGCGTGGCTGTAAGACACGGAGATACTTCACAGTCAGAAAGGAGTCGACAATCTCGTAATCCTCCACAAATATTGATCACTACTCCTGAAACTTTGCAAATTATGCTTTCGGGGAAGAGACTGCGAAAGAATCTTTCTGGAGTTGAAGCTGTAGTAATAGATGAAGTTCATGAGTTGGCTTCAAGTGAAAGAGGCGCTCAGCTGAGCATAGCTCTTGAGAGATTGGCTTTACTTGCAGGAGATTTCCAAAGAGTAGGTCTAAGTGCTACAGTCGGAACCCCTAAGGAAGTATCATCATTTTTAGTAGGAGATAGAGATGTCCAAATTTTAACTCCTAAACTTGAAAGAAACATGGATCTATTGGTACATGCGCCTGAGCCAGTGTCTGATGATGATGAACTAGTAAATGAGTTGTATTGGGAACCAGAACGAGTTGCAGCCCTCAGATATTCGWGC
>MIZB01000262.1_pt1 | contig 22030 bp, 20 predicted proteins | sample 888171 | NCBI WGS metagenome assembly MIZB01 (sample SAMN05440186, study PRJNA335308) | marine metagenome | isolation source: marine water
ATTTGAAGAAACAGGGAGTTTTGCCGCTTACTTTTGATAATGAATCCTCTTGGGATTTATTGAGAGTCGATGATAGATTAACAATCAAAGGAACTGATGAACTTGGGCCTAATTCCAAGATCACAGTGGAAGCAAAACACAGTGATGGAACTATAGACACTTTCGTTTGTAATCACAGTATGGATGATTTACAAGTAGAATGGTTCAAATCAGGCTCGGCCTTGAATTATTTAAGATCCAAGAATTAATCGGCTATGTTCAATACCTTTTCCGTTTTTAACAGAACCAATAATTTGCGCATTCTCTCCAAGGATTGATACTGATTTTTCCGCATCATCCTTGCTAACAATAATTGTCATTCCCATACCCATATTGAATGTTCGATACATTTCACTATCTTCAATGTTTCCTTTTTGTTGTAACCAATCAAACACTGAAGGTACAGGTAAAGGATTGTCAATTACATATTGAACCTTATCATTAATTCTACTAATATTGTCCAATCCTCCTCCAGTAATGTGGGCGATTCCATGAACTTCTACTTGTCTAATCAAATTCATTATCTCTTTGACATATATTCGTGTAGGTTCAACAAGCTGTTTTCCAATTTCTTTGTCTCCATTGAATAATTTTCTAATCAGTGTGTATCCATTTGAGTGCGGACCACTTGATTTTAGCCCAATCAAAACATCTCCATCGACTATTTTTGTTCCATCAATAATTTCATCTTGTTTTACATATCCTACAGAAGTTCCTGCAATATCAAAGCCGTGAACCAGTTCGGGTAAAATGGCAGTTTCTCCTCCGGAAAGGGTACAATTTGATTGCTTACATCCTTCTGCTAATCCCTTTCCAAGTTTAGCCATTAATTCTTCATCAGGTTTGTCAAGTGCTACATAATCAACAAAACTTAGTGGTTCAGCTCCAACGCAGATTAGATCATTTGTGTTCATTGCTACACAATCTATCCCAACGGTATGAATTGAATCCATTTCTTCAGCCAGTAATATTTTGCTACCTACTCCATCAGTACACATTGCTAATGCACCATCTCCAAGTTTTACTAATCCTGCAAACCCGTTATCGAGTTTTATGGCTTCACCATCACCTTTTCTGTTAACTCCTTTAATCTGAGCGATTAGAGCTTCAGTAGCTCTTTCACTTGCATCAATATCTACTCCAGCTTCAGAATAAGTGCTTACCATATGCTTACATCTTGGCGTAGTAGTTTTGGATAACTGTACTAACCTGGTTAATGTCAGTTATTCCTCTTCATCAAATTGTCTTGGTGAGACTCCTGCAGCTTTAGAAATTTTCTCTCTTAGTTTACTTGGAACTCCAGTTTCTTCTAATTTATTTGTCTGCCCATTCCATTTGAATAATGTATTTAATCGGGGTTTATCACCTTCCAAACCTGCTAACTCAGAGACTTCAGTTATAGTTCTAATTTGCTTTCCACCAACTGCAATACGGCTTTGCATAACAATTAAGTGTAATGCATTCATCATAATTGGCGGTACTTCCATAGGGGGATTAATTAACCTTGAAACGGTTTCTTGTGCTGTATTTGCGTGAACAGTACCAAAACAACCATCATGTCCAGTGTTCATGGCTGTAAACAATGTCTTTGCTTCAGGACCTCTAACTTCACCTACGATTATCCTATCTGGTCTCATACGAAGTGTATTTTTCAATAATGAATCCATATTAACTTCAGGTTCTTCTGGCTTTGTTGAATTGAATGTTTCAAGTTGGACGTGGTGTTCGTGTATAAGTTGAACTTCAGCAACATCTTCAATGGTAATAAGCCGATCTTTTGAAGGAATAAATGCACTAATAACATTCAAAGTTGTTGTTTTTCCAGATCCAGTTCCACCAGCAACTAGGATATTACACGGGGCTGCCCCCATTCCATCACCAAACATCCAGAATAATGATGCTAGTCTGGGCGATATAGTCCCGAACTTCATTAAATCTACAACAGTTAAAGGGTCACTCATTTGTTTTCTAATGGTCATGGTAGGGCCATTTGGAGAAACAGGAGGAATAGTTGCATTAACACGACTGCCGTCAGGCAAACGCCCATCTAGTAGCAAATTGCCTGGACCAACTTTCCTTCCAACAAATTTACCTACTTTTTGGATGATTGCAGTAGCTTCTTCACTACTCATTCTAATATTTGTAACACACATTCCGTGCTTTCTATGAGCAACCATGATTGGTTTTTTAGGATGGTTATACATTATTTCTTCTAAATTATCATCATCCAATAGTGGTTTCAGTGCACCATAATCTGGTGATTTTGTTGCCTTTGTCACCTGATAAAGGTGTCGCTCAGCACCGGGTCTCTCCACGATGTTGGCCGTTGCATACTGTTCAATAATTCTCCCTTTTTCCATATTTATCCTCCTAAATTAATTTGTAGTGATAATATAAGTGCAGTCAATGAGTAAAATACAAAGATTGGAGTTCTCCAGATTGCAGTTTTAGTTTTTTGTAGTATAACCGATTCCATCCACACACTGCTAGCTCCCATAACTACCATATAGAAGAATAAAGCACTATTAAGTCCACTCATATCAAAGCTGAGTGTTGTTGAACCTGCACTAATATCTCCCCCAAAAATAGCTACAATTGCTCCAAGTATTACAGGACAAGCGATTGAACCAAACCAAAGTATGAAATTTGCATTACTTTGAGTCTTCATAATCCTCTCTTTTTTGAGCATATAAATTTCCCAGAATTCATCTGAAATTTTTTCGAGTGTTGTAGCAATACTACCTGAAGATGCTAGAGCTACATTTAGAATGCTTACGATTCTTGAAATCATTGGAGACTCACTTTTTTCTGCGAAAGTTTTCATTGCCTTTCCAAATCCATTATCTCGCATATCACTTACTGCACTCCTAAGCATAATTCCCATTCGATCATCTCTACCATTTGCTATGGCATCCAAGGCAGATTCAACCCCCATTCCAGCTCTCAATTCTTCAGCTAAATCAGCTAGAACATCTGGCCAAGAATTTTCTAATTCAGTGATTCGTTCTTGTTTTCTCTTTTGAGGGATATAAATCATTCCACCTATAATTCCTAGAACTCCACAAGCTAGCCACAATAGCAAAGCGATTTTCCCTATCCCTTCAACACCAAGACTGTCTTCTAAGGTATCAATCATTCTAAACACCAGGCTCCTTTGATTTAGTACTTGTAATTAGTCCAGCTAACAAAATTCCGGTCACAATAAACGCAACAGGGGCACACCATTCAGGCATAGTCATCCCACCTCCAAAAGCTGCAGCTTCTTCACTTCCCATAATTCCACTGATTACTGCACCAATCACAACGATAATAGGTAGCAACATAGAAACAATCATGAATTGTTCTGATGCACCCGATAAACTTTCTATGAATCCATCCAATTCAACTCTTCTATCTCTCGCTTCTTTTTCAGCAATAGATCTTAATCTATCTATTACGTTTGTATCTTCTTCCACCGACATTACTAAAGTAGAAAGTACTCTTCTTAATCCTGCTGAATCAGTTTTTCGAGATTGTGTACGAATGGCATCACCAAATGCCTTTCCACCGTCAGTATCTCTGAAAATTTGTTTGAATACTCCACTCAAATCACCATAGTCTTCATCAGCAATATGTTTCATTGCTTCTGCAACACCAACGCCAGATTCTAGTAAAACTTCGATAGCGCGAATAGCGTATAACAATTCTTGGTCGACTGATGACAAGTATATAGTCAATACGGGGCCAATATTAAACTTTTAACTTTTTTTAGATCCGAATTCCTTCTAATTCTTTTCTGTATGTTAGGGCACCAGTATAAAATGAAAATACCATAGCCCATTCACATAAAGCAGTCAAATTAAGATACATCGATCGTTCAGTGTCTATTGTTGGAGGATTATCCATTCTATAGAAAAATCCTTTACCTTCCATACGCAATTCTTGATTATCTAGTAGACTAAAAATAGCCATAAATAAATAAAAAACCCATCCTGCATAAACTGCATATTTCCGAACATCATTACTTTTTCCAGATTTTTCTAGTAGAAGATATGCAAAAGTCCCCCATATCAAAAATGAAGTAAATAGAATGAAAGCAGTAACTCCATGTAGAATAGGAAAATTGTTCCAACTAAAGTTTACAGTTATGATTCCACAAATCGCACCTAAGGTTGCCATTATTCGAATCATATCATTCCAATTCTCATAATTTTGCCCAAGTTCTTTTGCTAAAGGCTCAAAGATTTTGTGAAAAACTTGAGCGAGAATTAGGAAACTGAATATACTAATTCCGAGCCCAGTTCCAAAAATGGATGCTTCAGGTTCATTAAACGGCATTTCAGAAATTATAGGAATAAACGATGCAACTCTTCCACTAGTTGTTGAAACAAGATATGTGATTAAGAGTGTAGCAAAACCTAAGAAAACACTAACTTCAAGTAATTTTTTTGCACTATTCTTCATTCAATACCGCTTGTGCTGCAGATAATCTCGCAATAGGAACTCTAAAAGGAGAGCATGAAACATAGTCCATACCTACATTGTGACAAAAGTGGACTGATTTTGGTTCACCGCCGTGCTCACCACAAATTCCAATCTTTAGGTTAGGTTTTGTTTTCCTTCCTTTTTCAATACCCATTTTTACTAATTCACAAACACCTTCGTCAAGACTTGCAAAAGGATCTTCTGGTAGCAATCCCAGTTCTAGATATGCCGGCATGAATCCTCCAGTATCATCACGGCTAAATCCAAATGCCATCTGTGTCAAATCATTAGTACCAAATGAAAAGAATTCAGCAGTTTCTGCAATTCGATCAGCAACAAAACTTGCTCTTGGAATTTCCATCATTGTTCCAACCATAGTTTCCATACCTGTTAATGGAATCATTATTTCAGGGAAAGTTTTCACATTCTCAATGTTCAATTCAGCTGCAGCTTCAAGGATAGCTCGTGCTTGCATCTCTGTAATTTCAGGATGGGTGATTCCTAGTCTTACACCTCTGTGCCCCATCATTGGATTGGATTCTTTTAATGCATCTGATCTTCTAGCTAATTCGATAGAATCAATTCCGAGTGATTCTGCAAGCTCAGTTTGTCTATTAACATCATGTGGGATAAATTCGTGTAATGGAGGATCCATCAATCTGATTGTAACCGGGAGGCCTTGCATTGCTTTCAATGTATCTTTAATGTCATTTTTCATATATGGGAATAACAAATCTAAAGCAGTTTTACGTTCTTCAGAACTGTTAGCCATAATCATTTCTTGAAGATGAAATAGAGGTTTTTCAGAACCTTCTCCATAGAACATGTGTTCTATTCTAAACAATCCAATACCTTCAGCTCCAAAGCTTAGGGCTCGTTTAGCATCAGATGGAGTTTCGGCATTTGTCCTAACTTTCATTCTCTTAATTCCATCACACATACTGAGAAAATGAGTTAGATAATCACTAGTGATATCCGTTTCAATTAAAGGTAATTCACCTTCATAAACTTTTCCAGCAGTTCCATTCAAGGTTATTGAATCTCCTTCTTTTATGGTATTTCCATTAATTGTAAATTCTTTTTTGATAGAATCAACCTTCATTTCACCAGCTCCAACTATACAGCACATTCCCCAACCCCTTGCAACTAAAGCAGCATGTGAAGTCATTCCACCTCTAGAGGTTAAGATAGCAACAGAAGCTCGCATCCCTTCTACATCTTCTGGATTTGTTTCCTCACGGACTAATACAACAGTTTCTCCTTTTTCAGCCCAATCAACAGCATCTTGAGCTGTGAAAACAGCTTTTCCTGTGGCGCCTCCAGGCCCTGCAGGTAATCCTTTTGCAAGCAATGGAGTTACCTTTTCAATATCGGGATCGACAATTGGATGTAACAATTCATCCAGTTGAGAGGGTGATACTCTAGTTACTGCCGTTCTTTCATCAATCATTTTCTCATTCACCATTTCAGAAGCCATGCGAATTGCAGCAGGTCCATTTCTCTTACCTATTCTGCATTGTAGCATCCATAACTTTCCTGATTGAATAGTAAATTCAATATCTAGCATGTCATTGTAATGTTTTTCAAGATTAATTCTAATTTCATTTAATTCGTTATATAAATGTGGATATTCTTGTTCTAAGCTGGATAAATCACCACTATGTTCGGTTCTACAGACCTCATTAAGTGGATTAGGTGTTCTTATCCCAGCTACAACATCTTCTCCCTGAGCTTTTGCTAACCATTCGCCATAGAAATTATTTTCACCAGTTGCTGGATTTCTAGTAAACGCTACACCAGTAGCACTGTCTTCACCTAGATTTCCAAATACCATTGCTTGCACATTAACTGCAGTTCCCCATTCTTCTGGTATATTTTCAATTTTTCTGTAAGCTTTTGCCCTTTTTCCGTCCCATGAATGGAAAACAGCCGAAATAGCACCCCATAATTGTTCCCACGGATCTTCTGGAAATGGTTTTTTTAGAACTTCAATAACTTTTCCTTTATAAATTTCAACTAAATCTTTCAAATTCATGGCTGATAATTCAGTATCTTCCGTTACACCGACTTGTTCTTTCATTTTTTCTAATTCATGTTCTAATTGATTTCGAATTCCCATCCCTTCTTCAGGTTCAATTCCAGAGGCTTTTTCCATAACAACATCAGAATACATTTGAATTAATCTTCTTTGAGCATCATACACGAATCTTGGGTCGCCACTTTTAGAAATTAATCCATCTCTTGTAAAGTCGTTTAATCCTACATTAAGAACAGTTTCCATCATACCTGGCATTGAGGCTCTAGCTCCAGATCTCACAGATAGTAATAGAGGATTATCAGGATCTCCGAATACAGTTCCTACGCTATTTTCAATGTCTTTAATGGAATTCTTTAATTGTTGTTCTAATCCCTTAGGATAGCTTTTATTATTTTCATTATAATATGTACAAATCTCAGTAGTTATTGTGCATCCAGGAGGTACTGGAATCTCTAAAATAGCCATTTCAGCAAGGTTAGCCCCTTTTCCACCCAATAGGTTTTTCATCTCGGCATCGCCATCAGTCATGCCTGGCCCAAATCGATAAACATGTGCTTTACTCATTGTATCCTCAGAATTGTGTATTGAATGTAGTATTAATCTTCTTCCTCTTTATTCTATAGGGTCATGTAATTTTCCAATAAGGGGCCAACCAGGCCACATTAGTCTATTATCCAATTCAATCATAATATGATAAACATCTTCATACCCTTGAATAATGTGTTCTACTATACAGGGTCTACAGTCATCACTCAACCATTTTCTAATATTTTCAGGTTTACCAATTTCTAAGCTATCTGCAATATTACATAATTCAGTTAATCGATTTTCTAATTGAGAAATGAAGTCATCAGATTCCTTTAAAGCCATTGTTAAATGTGTAAATCTTAGTCCAGAGTCATTTACAAGTAAAATTTTTTTTCACCATATATTTGACTGGCTGCAGCTAAAAGAAACCTCAAGCTTTCAATTTTTTTATCATTATTCATTTTATTCCTCTATATGATTTATAATGGTCGAAATATCATTTTCGGAGGCTATTGCTGTTTCTTCATCAATAGTATTTCCGATTCCCACGCACATTATTTTTTCATTTGTATAAGCTTTCCATTCATCAGTAATTTTATTTATGCGATTTAGAATAATAACTCTTCTGGCTTGAGGAGTATTTTGAACTAAGTAATTCCATAATTCAATGAAATGTTTATCAGGTCCTTTTCTGCCATTTCCAACAATGAGTTGTATGTCTGCAGCTTTAATCCAATCTATCCAAGCTTTTCCAGTAGCAGTTGGTGCATCAATTTCGTAGAACATCATTTTTTTTAATTTACATGAATAATCTAGCATCATGTCAGGGACGTTCCTAGGAATAACAAAGTTTTCTTGAGGCTTAGGTAAGCTTCTCATAAATGTTGACTTTCCAGCTCCCATTGGGCCAGTTACCATAACATATTTCATCTTTTTCCCTCTTTTATTGCTTTGAATATTCCCATTAAATTTTCATATTCGCCTTCATCAGGATTTCCTCTAGAGATTAATCTTCTTAAGGTTGTTTTAGAACGATTAAGTCTTCTCTTCGGATAGCTGCTATCTTCCAATAAATTCATAATTCTGTCAACTAATCTTTGAAATTCATCATTAGAAACATTCTTTCGTTTTTTCGGACCTTTTACTTTCTCTTTCCTTTTTATTTCATAAAGAACTATTGCAACTGCATGAGAAAGATTAAGTACTGGATATTCAGGGTTTGTAGGAATAGTTATTGTAGCTTCGCAAAGTGCTAATTCCTCTCTATAAAGACCATAATTTTCTCGTCCAAACAATAATGCTGGTTTTTCTCTTTCAGTGATAATTTCATTAATTCTTCCAACATTTTCAGGAGCTCTAAACCATCTTTTGTCTCCTTCGGGCTTTATTCCACTAGTTCCAATTGCTATGTCGCAATTTGCTATAGCTTCTTCAATAGTATTGTAACGTTTTGAGTTTTCTAAAATAGGTTTTCCTGATTTAGATCTTGCATAACTTTCATCAGCTAGTTCACATCCATTTACCATTGCTAAATCAGTCAATCCAAAATTAGCCATAGCGCGAGCTACAGCACCTATGTTACCGGGATGTTGTGGTTCAACTAGTACAATTCTCAATACATGTTAAAGGATGACTTTTAGATAGCTTTGTGTAATAAAATGATTAATATTAGCCCGCGTTAAGAGATACAGAATGGTAGAGATTTACATTATAATCAGTTTAACTATTGGAATTGGACTAGGTTATTATTTAGCTAATCAAACAAATCAATCCAATGATGAAGAATTAGAGGGAATTAAGGAAGAAATGGAAAAGGCCTTCAAATCAGTAGCATTTGATGTAAACAAGTCTAACACTGAAGAATTTCTTAAGATAGCGGATGACAAATTTCAAAATCTTTCTAAGGAAGCTGACAAGGATTTGGAGAATAAGAAAAAGTTAATTGATGGGAATTTAGAAACAATGTCAAAGAAATTACAATCTATTGAACAACATTCAATTAAACTTAATCAAAGTCTTGAAGATTCAAATTCTCAAACAAAAGATTTAAGAGAAACAACATCCAAATTGCGAGAAATTCTATCCTCATCACAGAAAAGAGGACAATGGGGTGAAAGAATAGTTGAAGATATTTTGAATGTAATAGGCTTCATTGAAGGAATTAATTACACTAAACAGGAAGTTATTGATTCAGGTGAACGTCCAGATTTTACATTTAATTTACCTAAAGGTAAGCACCTCAATATGGATGTTAAATTTCCATTAGCTCATTATGAAAAATATGTAGATACAGAAGACGAATTGATACGCTCAAGTGAAAAAAATAGTTTTCTTAAAGATGTTAAGAAGCATGTTAAAGACATAACTAAACGAAGTTATATTGATCCTTCTTCAGGAACTGTAGATTATGTTTTAATGTTAGTTCCAAATGAATCGATTTTTTCATTTATTAATAAGGAAGACAGTGATGTTATTGACTATGCTCTTGAGAATAAAGTTTTACTTTGTTCGCCTCTCACATTGTATGCAGTTCTTTCTTTAATTAATCAGGCGATTAGTAATTTTGCAATGGAAAAGAAAGCAACAGAAGTTATGAACTTATTAAATAATTTTAAAATGCAATGGGAAAAATACGTTGAAGTTATGGATAAAATGGGAAGAAGTTTGGATACTGCTAAGAAAGATTATGATACTATGGTTTCTACGCGGAGAAGACAACTTGAAAAACCACTTGATAAAATTGAGGAAATTACTAGTTTAGTTGAGTCTTCAGAGGCTGACAAGTTAGGTAGCGGTCAACAAAAGTTCTAAAGGTCTTTCATCGAGGAAACTAGTTCAGTCATCATTTGTTTTCCATCACCAAACAACATCATAGTTTTATCTTCATAGAAAAGATCGTTATCAACTCCTGCATAACCAACAGATAATGATCTCTTTACCATTACGACAACTCTTGCTTTATCTGCGTCAATAATTGGCATTCCAGCTAATGGCCCTTCTCCACTTCTTGCAGCAGGGTTAACTGTATCATTTGCTCCAACAACGATTGCCACATCACATTCTCCCATTTCGGAGTTGATGTCATCCATTTCAATTAGCTTTTCGTATGGAACACTTGCTTCAGCCAATAAGACATTCATATGCCCTGGCATTCTACCTGCAACAGGATGGATTCCGTATTTTACCTCACAACCATTTGCTTCTAGAATATCTGCAAATTCGCGAACTTGATGTTGACATTGTGATACAGCCATCCCGTATCCAGGGATAATTACACATTTAGAAATTCCATCGCAGACCATAGCTACTTCTTCAGGATCTGATCCAACTTTGGTCCTAGTAACTTGTTCTTTATCGGAGCCACCGAATGATTTGAATAACACATCAATTAATTGACGATTCATTGCTTTACACATTATATTTGTTAAAATCAAACCAGCTGCGCCGACCATAGATCCGGCAATTATCAAAACATTATTTCCAATAATAAATCCAGTAAATGCTGCAGCAATACCTGATAATGAATTCAATAGACTTACTACAACTGGCATATCGGCACCGCCAATAGGAAGTACGAATAAAATTCCAAGGACGGAAGATAATGCAATAATTGCTATAACATAATCTTGATTTCCAGGTTCTTCAATAGTCATGTAAAGAAGTCCTACAATTGAAATTAAGACTAATCCTTTAACATAATTTAGCCATTCAGGCCCCCAAGTTGGAGTTCGATACCAAGTTCCAAATATTTCTACTCCTCCTTTCAATTTCATCATAGCAAGTAAGCTTCCAGTTAGTGTTACCCAACCAACTAAAGCAGACAAACCAATCGCAGTCCAAGCAACATGTAACTCTAGTCCTTCTGGTAGATCATTCTCATTAATTCTTCTGAAAACTTCAGATGCAGCCACTAATGCACTTGCAGCACCCCCAAATCCGTTGAACAAAGCAACCATTTCAGGCATTCCTGTCATTTGTACTCTAACTGCCATCAGATATCCTATGAATCCTCCGATAGCAAGTCCAGTCACAATAAGAACAAAATTATTAGTTTCACCAAAGTCCATTTGGGCAATTGTAACTACTACAGCTACTAGCATTCCCATTGCACCATACAAATTTCCAGTTGGTGCAGTTCGAGGATGGCCTAATTTCTTTAGCCCCATTATGAAAAGTATTGAAGCTACAAGATACCCTATGTCCCAAACAGCTTCGTCCATTATCTACCTCCCCTTTTACCAGCAATCATGTTTAGCATTCGGTTAGTAACAGCGAATCCTCCAACTACGTTAATTGTAGCTAAAATTAATGCGAAAAAAGCTAGCCATGCAGCAATTCCTGGATTTCCTCCATTAAAGTCCGTATTTGAAAAAATTAAAGCCCCTACAATTGTAATTCCAGAAATTGCATTCGCTCCTGACATTAGTGGAGTGTGTAGTGTAGCTGGTACTTTTGTTATAAGTTCAAATCCTAAAAAAATAGCCAATATAAAAACGGTAATTGCTCCAATGAGCGTTATTAATTCCATTATTTCATAGCCTCCATTAGTTTAGTATGATTATCATGTACTTTTCCATTTTCAGCAATTAAAATTCCACCATAACCTGCTGAAATTCCACCTTCATCTCCGGTAAGTACTTGTTCATCTTGGTTTATGGTTAATTTACCTTCATCAACCAAGACCGTTACAAAGTTAGTTACGTTGTTTGAGTAGAGCATTGATGCTGTGTTTGGAACCGTTCTACATAGCATTGGTATTCCTACAATTTTCACTCCATCTTTTTCAACAATTTCTCCTTCCTTACTTTCAATGATATTGCCACCAGTATCAGTATTCATGTCAACAATTACCGATCCTTCTTTCATTTCTTTTGTCATTTTATCATTATTCTCTTTACCAAAGAATAATTTAGGTGCGTTTGCGCCAAATAATCTAGCAGTAGTAATTACAACATCAGCATCTTTTACTGAGTTCATTAAGGCATTATCAAATGCATCTTGAAGGCCTTTGTCTGTAAAAAGGGAAGCGTGTCCACTGGAACTCTCAGCATCTTTCCAACCAGGTACATCAATAAATTTTGCACCTAAACTTTCAGTATCTTGTTTAGCTGCCAACCTGACATCTATGGCTTGTACAGCAGCCCCCAATCTCTTTGCAGTAGCAATTGCTTGAAGACCAGCTACAGCAGCTCCTTGAATTATGAATTTAGCAGGTCTAACAGTTCCTGCTGATGTCATCATCATTGGAACCATTTTAGCTATATGTTGTGAGCCCATTAGAGCTGCTTTATACCCTGATAAATTGTCTTGACTAGAATTTACATCCATAGATTGCCCTTTTGATAACCTTCTTGGAATCACTTCTAGAGAAAGTAAAGTTATTCCAGCATCAATTATTTCCTTTGTTTGTTCCAAATTTCTAAAAGGATCTGCAATACAAGCTAACATTTGCCCTTTCTTCATTATTTTGTAATCAGGAATATTAATAGATGCAATTAATTCATTAGACATTACTTCATCTAATTTACCAATTTGAGCACCTTTTTCAGTATATTCGGAATCAGAATATCCTGATAATTTTCCAGCACCTTCTTGAATAATAACGTCAAATCCTAGTTTTTTTAATTTAGGTATTGAAACAGGTACGATTGCTACACGTGTTTCATTATCGGCAGTTTCTTTTGGGACTCCTATACGCATTGTTTTCTCCAACAATTTTTATAAAGGTCAAAATGACCTACAATGTAGTTTACAAAGTGTTTGATAAAAGTATTGCTCTTACTTTCCAATTTCACGAGCTATGACTAATCTTTGCACTTCTTGCGTTCCTTCATAAATTTGCGTTATTTTTGCATCTCTAAAGAATCTTTCAACAGGAAATTCAGTCGTGTATCCGTAACCACCTAAAACTTGAACGGCTTTTTCAGATACCCACATTGCAGTATCTCCTGCATTTAGTTTTGCATATGAGGCTTCTAAAGTATGTCTTTCAGCTCCGTTTTCATAGTGTTGTTGTTTTGCCCATGCAGCCTTATAAACCTGTAATCTGGCAGCATCGATTCTGAGTGCCATATCAGCTAGATAGTTACCGATTGATTGATGAGCTGCGATTGGTTTTCCAAAGGTTTCTCTTTCCTTAGAATATTTGAGAGCAGCTTCGTATGCGCCTTGAGCTATCCCTAATCCTTGGGCAGCAATACCAATTCTTGAATTGTCTAAGGCATTCATTGCAATTGCAAAACCTTTTCCAACATCTCCAAGAACATTTTCTTTTGGAACTTTACAATTATCAAGAATTAATGTACAGGTGTCACTCGAACGAATGCCCAATTTATCTTCTTTTTTACCTATTTTGAATCCTTCAAACCCTTTTTCAATAATAAAACAGGTGACTCCACCATGTTTCTTTACTCCATAATCAGGATGTTCTGTTACTTTAGCAAAAAGAACAAAGAGATCAGCGGTTGTTCCATTTGTAACCCACATTTTTTCTCCGTTAAGAGTATAACAATCTCCATCATCACTTGCTCGTGCAACCATTGCTGCAGCATCAGTTCCAGAACCAGCTTCACTTAGTGAATATGCACCTAAATATTCTCCAGATGCTAGTTTTGGCAAATATTTATTTTTTTGTTCTTCATTACCACTTAGTGCTATAGTCATAGAGCATAAGCCAACATGCACTGCAACCATAACTCCCAGTGAAGGATCTACTCTAGATAATTCTTCTATAACTATTGCTTCAGAAATATCATCTAATTTTTGTCCACCGTATTTTTCAGGTATAGTCATACCAGCTACTCCCAATTCTGCGAATTGTTTGAATTCATCTATAGGTGGTTTCTGCTCTTTGTCCCTTTGACGGCAGGTAGGGGCGGCTATAGTTTCAGCAAAATCCCGAACCATACTTCTAATCATTGTTTGGTCATCAGTTTCAGCAAAATCCATTTTAGCCTCCCATTAATTTGATAATTGCCTCAGCCGGTTCACCACCGCATTCTTCTAAAGCTTCTCTTGCTTTATCTGGAGAAACACCAGCTTGGGAAGCAACCAATTCAATATCTTCATTTGGTATGTTTGGAGCATTATCTTCTCCACTTAATCCTCTTTCTTGTGGTTCACCAACAATCTGATATGACTGTTGTCCCATCATATTCATAGCACTCACAGATGGATTGCTAAAATAAATTTCCTTATCTTTTGTTCTTATGATTACTTCAGTAGCATCAATCTCTTCAGTTGAGTTTTGTAGTTGCTTTTGCAGTTTTTTCATCATCCGGGGGTTCATGCGCCCCATTCCTGGCATCATATCTCTCTTACACCCTCCCCTCTAAAAGAATTTATGTCAACTGGTATCTGAGAATAACGGCAATATTACCTAATCCACTTAGCATTTCTCCACCGTGGTGATGTGAAGATATTTCTATTATTTCTGTTCGATTGTCTTCAGCTAGTTTAAGTAATAATCTACCTTCTTCTGTTCTAGTTTTTTCAGATAAAATTAGTAGTTTTTCACCAGCTCCATTTTTGAGTGCATTCTTCACATGGTCTTTCCCATATGTTGCTAAATCTTTTGCAATTGCATCTTTCAATAGTTCAACTGCATTCATTTCTTCTTGTATTTTAATTTGAGCTACGGCTTTGGGAAGAGTACCTCTGCTTATAGCTTCATTAATTCCAGCCATACCTCCTTGGCCTGAATTTTCAACAATACATCCTGAAAAAATATCGGGCGCTTCTTTCTTAGCAACAATCACAAAATCATCTTTGAGAAATCCAGGCCCTACAACAACCATAACTGAATTTTTAATGTGGACATCTACAATTTGTTTTACAGTTCGAACATAAAATGCATTAAGTTCCTCTCCTCCGATTGACTTACCACTCCCCGAACGATTAAGAGTTTTTAATTCTCGGAGCCCATATGTTCTTAATTCAGCAATCACTATGCAGTCACTTTCTATGCAAATTGCGAGAGCAGTTACTGCGGGTTGGGCAGCTTCTTTTAGTCTTTTTTTATGATGGCTTAACCAATTATTTTTTCCAATATCAAAATCATCTCCAGGTTCAAGAATTAATGTGTGATGCGATCCCTGATCACGTTCTCCCACTGCAATAATTCCGTGGCATCTCAATCGTTGTCCAAATGACTGGTATTCTATTTTTTCAACATTAATAGTCAATCGCATCTTCTGTTTTTTACCGCGTTCAGAACGTAATCTGTCAGTTTGGCTAGACTCTCTTCTTTCAGTCAAGGCTCTAACCATGTCATCCTGATCTAACAATAAATTTAAATGATAAAGGTCGTCTTCATGTTCTAGTCTTATGTGATAAATATTATTATCACGTTTTTTTACTTTCAAAGGAGCCTCACTTGTATACTACAATATCTAGATTTTTGGCTAATTCCTTGTAACGGTTTCGAATAGTCACTTCAGTAACTCCGACTGTATCTGCAATAGTTTTTTGTGTTTTTCTTTTATTGTATACTACTGATGCAATATATATTGCAGCAGCAGCAACACCAGTTGGACCTCTTCCAGATGTTAGTTCAGCTTCAATAGCTTGGTTTAGTATGTTTATTGCAGCACTTTCTACATTTCCGGGCAATTCCAATTCTCTACAAAATCGTACGATATAAACGGAAGGGGAGGCCGGTTGTAAGTTAAGTCTTAATTCTCTTGAAATATAACGGTAAGTTCTTCCAACTTCTTTCTTTGAAGCACGTGAAGCTTCAGTAATTTCGGTTAAAGTTCTTGGGACTTCACATCTCCTACAAGCTCCATACAATGCAGCAGCTGCTACACCTTCGACAGAGCGCCCTCTGACTAAGTTGTCTTGAACAGCTCGCCTGTAAAGCATAGCGGCTTCCTCTCTAACTTGCCGATGTAGACCAATCTTGGATGCTAAACGATTTAGTTCAGTTAATGCCTGAGCTAGATTCCTGTCTGCTGAGTTTGAAGCTCTGGTTCGACTTTGCCATTTTCTCATTCTATAAACTTGAGATCGATTTCTGGTTGGAACATTGTTTCCATAGATATCTCGTCCACCCCAACCGATATCAGTTGAAAGCCCTTTATCATGGACCATAACACTCATTGGAGCTCCTCCTCTTGCTCTTCTTTCACTTTGCTCAGAATCGAAGGCTCTCCATTCAGGTCCTTGATCTATTACTTGACCTTCAACAACTAACCCACAGTTGCTACAAGTTATCTCTCCGCGCTTGTAATCTCGAACAATATGTTCAGATTTACATTCAGTACATTCAGTCAACTCTTCTACTTCTATTTCTTTTGTTTTTCCGGAGTTGTTCATAGGGCTTTAAAACGATACGATTTAGCCATTATAAGCTTTGGGCCGCAGTCTTTAAATTAACCAAATAAAGAAGAGGTGGAACACAGTTCAATCAGTAAGTTATTTTATCATCCCTATACAGTCTGTATAGAAGATGATTCGGATAAGAGATCCAATACATGATTACATTGATTTAACTTCTCTGGAAGGTAAGTTGATAGACACTCCATCTTATCAAAGGTTGCGTTGGATAAAACAATTGGGTCCTATCAATTTAGTTTATCCTGGTGCAAACCACACAAGACATGAACATTGCATGGGTACTTGCCATGTCGTCAGAAAAATAGCAGATTCAATTGGTTTAGATTCGGAAGATAAACAGTTAGTTTCTGTTGCGGGCCTTTTACATGATTTAGGGCATACAGCATTTTCTCATTTAGGGGATGAAATAGATGGTGTTGAAGATCATGTAATTCGAACAACTAAAATTATTTCGAATACTGAGATATCAGATATAATTTCGGATGAAGGGTTTAATCCAAATGAAATAAATAAGATAATACTGGGTAATCATAAATTAGATTCACTAGTTTCAGGTGATTTAGACGGAGATCGTTTGGATTATTTAGTTCGAGATGCCCATTATACTGGGGTTAGTACAGGAGTAGACATGGGTCGTTTAATAGCGACTATGAGTTTACAAAATTCCAGTTTAGTAGTTAAAGAAAAGGGTTTACCTGCAGTTGAGGCACTTCTCACAGCAAGGTCTACAATGTACCAAACGGTATATTTTCATTCATTTGCCCGAGGTGCTCAATTAATGTTAGCTAGAGCTGCAACTTCAGCAATATCTTCAGGTGATTTCTCAATTAATGATTTTGTCACTTTTACTGATCATAAATTTCTTTCAGAACTGAATAAATCCGGAGGTTTATCTCGTGGTCTCTGTAATGATTTTGAAAATAGGAAGATAGTGAAAAGGGCCGTTAGTATTACCAAAGAACAAATGGAATTATCCGGCTTGGAAAAATCTAAGAAAAAAGATTATGAAGATTCTATAGCTTCAAAATTAGGAATAGATTCTTCAAAAATATATGTGGATATTCCTAAATTTTCAGTTATGCCTGGATTGAAAACTAAAATACTAAAGAATGATGGAACTATCTCTCTTGCACATAATGAGTCTAAACTAGTTTCAGGTCTTTATGAAGCCCAGTTTGATCATTGGAGAGGTTCAGTTTATGGTCCCTCGGAATTAAGAGATGAAATATTGTCAATATCTAAAACAGTACTTGGAGTATAAATGTCTAAAACAATAACTAAATTTTTAGAGAGATTCGGTTGGAATATTGAGAATTATGTTTGGGACGGTAGTGCTCATTTATTTTATGTTAAGGAACCAGATGATTTAGAAGTTAAATTTGAAGAATTAAGATTAGCTTTTAAGAAAGTTAATAGTTTGGGAGCTGACAGAGCTTTTCCAATGCTAAGAAGAGCTGGTGATGAATTAATTCTTGTAGTAATTCCGCAGCCTTCTTTCGATTATGTTAAAAATAAAATGAATCTATATTTACTATTGGCTACAATTTTTACAACTACTTGGGCCGGTTCTATGTGGTGGGCTTCCTATTCAGGCTCAGAATTATTGGGCATGGAATGGTTTTGGCTTCGTCTTTTGATAACTCCTGATGTATTTTTTATGGGTTTTATGACCTTTTCATTACCTTTAATGGCTATTTTGGGAGCTCATGAAATGGGTCATTATTACTATGCAAAAAAGCATAATCTTGAAGCGTCTTTACCTTTTTTTCTACCGATGCCACCTATGATTTTTCCATTTGGAACAATGGGGGCTTTTATTTCAATTCGAGAACCTATACCAAATCGAAAAGCTTTGTTAGATGTTGGAGCTAGCGGTCCAATTGCAGGCTTATTGGTTGCAATTCCAGTTACAATTTTTGGTTTCTGGTTAACTGAGCAAAATGCAGTTTTAGCTCCAGTTGATTCAGGCGACTCACTCTATCTAGGTACTTCAATATTTTTTGAATTATTGTATTCCTTAACAGGCACATTTTATACGCCTAGTGGCGATTATCTCTCTCATCCAGTTGTTTTAGCAGGTTGGACTGGATTCTTTGTTACTGCTCTTAATTTAATGCCGGCAGGTCAATTAGATGGAGGCCATATTGCAAGAGCTTTGTTAGGTCCTAAAGCAAATGGTATTTCTTTTGGTGTCATATTACTATTGATACTCATGGCTTTCTATGATATTCCTGGTTTTGGCCCTAAATATTCAGGTTGGGCAGTCTATGCAGTTTTGATTTATTTTTTAGGCACCTCACATCCACCTCCATCAGAAGAACTTTCAGTTCTTGGTAAATCAAGATGGGCTATTGGAATTCTGACTGCTTTGATTTTGGTCGTAACCTTCACACCATCACCAATTTACACTGTTGAATCTGAATTTGATTTAAGCATTGAATCAGATATAAATGAATTTAATCCAGTTTATGGCGAATCTAATATGACTAATTTTACGATAAGAAATATAGGAGAATCAGAAGGTTGGGATAACCTTACCATAAATGTTGACCAAATAATTAATTATACTATTATTTTTGAAGTGGATTATGTATTTGTTAGTGAGATGAATTCAAAATTAAATTCATCTTCTCCTGAGTTTGATAACTATGTTTGGTGGGATTCTGAAAAGCAAAATTTAACTTTGAATCTAACATCGAATTCTTACGCAAATTTGACTTTGTCAATAACTCCAACCGAAGTTCCGGTTGAAGGCGTATCCAGTTTTGATTTGAGAGCAATAAGTAGAACCGAACAGGTTTATACGAGAACCTTTGATTTAGTTGTAGAGGAAAAAACATAATGGACGTCTTTGAAGGTAAAGTTTGGATTCCAAACAAGGGATTGACTGACACCTGTGTTGGTGTTGAAAATGGTAAAATCAAGGCAATAAAATCTAGTCTTAAAGGAGATAAAAAAATCAAATTTAAGGGAATTATGTTACCAAGTGCACTAGACATGCATGTACATTTTAGAGATCCAGGTTATCCGCACAAAGAAGATTGGAAAAGTGGTTCAGAATCTGCAGCATGTGGTGGTGTTACTGCAGTTGTAGATATGCCTAATACGAATCCTTTTACTTCAGACGTAAATACTTTTGACGAAAAAGAAGCTATAGCTTCCTCTAAGTCAGTAGTTGATTTTGGCCTTGGAGTTAATGTGGAAGAAGGGTTAACAGATAAGAAATGGTTTGATACAATACCATCGGCTTTTTGGAAATTATATCCTTATGGCATTACATCTGAACAGTATTTTTCCAATGCTAGGGAAGTTTTAGAAAAAACGAACAAACCCTTAGTGATACATGGAGAGCATCCTGATCATATGTATGATGAACCTCTCAAAGAATTGGCAGATCATACTAAAAATCGTCATAATGCAGAATCTGAATGCTTATCTTCAATGCCATCTTCACCATACTTACATGTGGCTCATTTGTCCACTGAAAATGGATTGAATAATATGCCTAGCTTAGCTAGTTCAGAAGTTTGCCCACACCATTTACTTTTGAATTTGGATAATTGCCAATCAATGGATTGTAAAGTGGACCCTCCGTTAAGAACACGTAATGATAATAGTACATTGTATAATGCATTTCGGGAAGGGCAAATTCCAATTCTTGCTAGTGATCATGCACCACATACTGTAAGTGAAAAACGTTCAGATACACCGCCTTCAGGGTTACCTGGTGTTGAAACTATGATACCGCTAATGCTGAATGAGGTTTCAGAGGGGCGTCTTGAAATATCTCGTTTAATTAATGCAATGTCTGAAGCTCCAGCATCACGTCTAAGTTTAGAAAGAGGTCGTATTTCAGAAGGTTTAACTGCAGATTTTATGATAGTTGATATGAAAAATAGTCAGCCAATAGATCTAGACAAGTTACATTCTAATGCAAATTGGACGCCCTTTGAAGATTGGCCAGCAATCTTTCCTTCACAAGTTTACAGAAGAGGAGAACTTATTGCTGAAGATAGCGAGATTACCAATACAAGTACTGGACATAATCTTTTTAGGTAATCCATACATTTTTTAACGAAACTTTAATAGCATGTGTAATAAGGTTATACAATAATGCAACGTTTCTGGCAATCACTCATGCTTTGCGCATTTGCCCTTTTGGTTCTTGCCACTCCTTCACAAGCTGAAGAATTCGCAGATGTTGATTTTCATCTTTCAAGAGATTGTGTTGGTGATGATTGTAAATTTTCTATTGATAATCCTACTAATGGTAAACCAAAATATTGGATTGCTCAAAATGACCCTCCTGTTCAAAATGAGTTTTATGCACTGACAACTTGGGATCTAAATTTGGGAGCTCCAATTCAGTTAGGTGATTCATACAGTTATGTAATATGGGTTGAATCAACAAATGTTCAAGAGATAACTCTTAGAACGACACTATTCATAACTTGGATAGATACCTCAGTTGATCCAGCTGAATCTCGGTTTACCAATATATCTATTGATGAAGTAGGTAAGTCCGCTTCATTTGGTGAAATTTTATCTGGAAATTATACGGTTGAGTTGGAAGGCTCGACTTTAGATAAGAGTGAATTTCCAAATGGTGTTCCAGCCTATACCACTTTAGGTATGAAATTAGAAACTAAAATTCGCTGGGCTCCAGACACAGATAATAATACTGCATGGATAAAGGCTGATACTCCTGATTTTGACTCTTTAATAAAAATGAATTTTAGGCACGTTGATATTGCAGACGATACCAGTTATTTTGAAAATAATCGTGTAGAAGCCGTGAATGAAGATTCACTTTTAGTCAAAGTTATTGTGACTAATGCACTTGGAGCAGACAATTTAGATACTTCTAGCGCATCAATTGATATCGATGGAGTTTCAGGAGGTGGAGTATTCAAAGATTCAGTCCTTGTGAAAGCAAGAGGGAATTATGCTAAATATATTCAAGGAACTTGGCATTACCAAGAAGATCAGAACATAGTAACTGGAACTTATGAAATAGATTTTTCAATTGAGGACACCTACGGAAATATTTGGAGTGCAAGTTTGGATTATGAGCTTGTTGTTGATGAATACGGTTTAGAAATTCAAACTAAAATTCCAGATGGCGAAGAAGATACATGGGTTAAAACTTCCAAACTTGAGGGTCAATTAGCAAGAGGAGGTGATGACGATTATGAATTTTATATATTAAATAAGGGTAATACTAGAGACATTTTTACTATAGAAATAGATGATTCTACTTTGCCTTCTGGGTGGTCAGCCACTCTTAAGTCTCCTACAAATGTTCCAGAACATGATTTAAATTCTGAAATTCGAGGCCAGATTGTAATTCAGATTGAAGCTCCAGTTTCAGTAGCCGGAGGAAGTAAGGAATATGTGGATGTAATAATAACATCTATAAGCAATTCTGCAGTTTCTGAGATTATCAGATTAGATGCAGTGATTAAAACATATGGAGTAGTATTCCTATCACCTCCAGACAAAGTAAATATAGATCCAGATGATTTAGATATTGATGGCAATTATTATTTCAGTATTAATCTGAGAAATACTGGAAATGATAAAGATACATATAGGTTAGAATCTTCGGTTGGGGCTAAAGGTTGG
>MIZB01000021.1_pt1 | contig 21634 bp, 16 predicted proteins | sample 888171 | NCBI WGS metagenome assembly MIZB01 (sample SAMN05440186, study PRJNA335308) | marine metagenome | isolation source: marine water
CCATAACTCTAAGACTTTGCTTACTTCGGGTTCTGACTCTAACTCAGCGATGATACAATGAACATGCATTATTGTTGTAGGAACCTTAACTGCCATGGTTTGAATATTCAAATTCGAAATAACCGTTTGAACATCAGGCCCATGATGGCTAGGAACATTCAAAACAGGCTCAATGGAATTGATAGGCCCTCTATCGCTATCTTTTGGATCACCACTTCTACGTACCATAACAGCTTGAACATTATCAATACCATATTCGTTCAATAAAGGATAAAGAGTACGGGAAAGCCCTGTAGTATTACAAGAAACAACACGAACATAATCCTTACCAATTGATTCTGAATAGTTTGTCAAAGAATTGAAACTAGCACCAATCGGAGCATGTTTTTCGCCGCCTTGCCATATCGCTTTTGTGCCTGCTTTCTTGTACATATCCATGTTGTTCACACCAAGTTTTCCTGGAGTGCAATCAATGATTATATCAGCAATTTCAACAAGATCTTCAGTAACTCCACTAACTTCTATACCATAGCTTTCGAAAAAGGGAATTTTACTCTTTGTTGAAGCAAATACGGGGTAATTGGCGTCAAGAGCTCCTTTCATTTCATAGGTAGGTTTTGTCTTAACAATACCAACAATTTCCATATCGTCTTGAAGAGTAACTGCCTCAGCTACCCTCTTACCTATTGTACCATAACCATTGATACCAACTTTAATCATAAATTCTTATTCAACAACACTATTTAACTACTTATCCTGCTCATCAACCATTTTTCTAAGTTTTTCAATAGATAAAGATATTTTCTTTTCAGGAGGTTTATCCTCATTGTCTAAGCCATCTACATCCATAGGTATTGGTTGTTCAGGAGGCTGAGAATCTTTTTCGAACACACTTTCAGGGAATTCTTTAGTCTCCTCTGTAATTTCAGATTCATCGTTATCGTTGTCATCCTCAGCAATATCCTTAGAAATGGAATAACCACCAGCATCCTCGGTAACTTCTTCAAGATTACCTTCTTCGATATCTTCCAAAAGCCTATCTTTCTTAACTTGAGAAGCCTCTTCTGCAATAGTATCTAAGTCAATTCCTTCATCCTCTTCCTCCATCTCCATAACTTCATCTAAGTCTATTTCAACTTCTTCATTATACAAGAATTCAGGCATCTCTGGTGCAACTGCACCAGGAACTGCTATAGCCTCGTAAAATTCAAAAGCAGTCCTCTCAACTTCCTCAACAAATTTATCTAAATCTTCTTCACCAATTTTAGAGTGAATTGCAGCCATTCTATCACAGATGAATGCAAAATAATTAGGAGCTACCTCAAAGGCCTTTTCAGTCCAAGTAAAAGGTATCCAAGCAATAACTTGCTTATTTCTAACATCTACTGAAACTTTCAATTGAGGTCCGGGATATATGATGCCACCACATGGAACATCATAATTATTCATGTATGCTAATACTTTGTAAACATCTTCCTGACGAGGAGCTTGCTCTAAATCATACTTAGTCTCGAAATAAAAATTTATCCCTCGGTAATTCATGAATATCTCAGGTTTACCCGAACCTTGAGCAGGATTTGCTTTCTCTTCAGATTCACCGAATAGAGAGCCCATTATCGAATCACTCCAACCGTGCCTGACTTGGCCTGGAGCATCATATTTCAATACTATGTCTTTGTTTTTAGATCTAAATTCACGCAGAGATTTAGCATGAGCGCTTAATTTCATTCCAGAGGCCATTTCACAAAGAATCCATAAGGCATAGATATCTGTCATTTTCTGGGTTTGCACTAAAACGGTTTCCTCATAGTATGATTTGTAATCATCTAAAAAGTCTCTCCAAAGAGGTGGCAATTCTCTGTATGACCTGTTACGACTCCAAGTTTTTGCTTCGATCAAAGCTTCCCTGTTAATCAATCTCTGGCTCTTACGTGTATTCTTGGCAATAGGGATTAACTCTGCAAGCTTACCATCGCCTAATACTTGCTTATGCATCTTGCAAGCTAAATCTAACTTATCCAATTGAAGTTTAACATCATCTGATAACTGTTGCACTTTCTTACCATAAATTGCAGCCCATGCTTTCTTCTCCCTTTCCTTACGATCCATTTCATCCCTGAAGAATATAGCCTCAATGAAAACTTCCATATGGAATTTAACTAGTAAGATATTAGTTGGAGTACTCCATTTCCTTTTGCGTATATCTGTAACATGAGCTGTGGCATATTCAGTGCCTTTCTGTGCTCTAGCCAAAGCTGTTTTTTGCCAACGAACGGCACCACGAATTTGAGACTTCATAGTCTTTCTTTCAACTTCAACTTTGTATGTGTAAGCGCCCTTACGAATGTCGTTAGTAATTTTCAGTAACTTTCCAGAAAATTCTAGTAACTGCTCTATATTCAATAATATTTTCTCTTCTTCAATAGATGAAGTAGCACCTGGATACATTCCCTCCGGAGGCTCCTCAGCTCCAGAATTCTTTACTAAATCTGGTATGTGATTATCTCTTAAATCTTTAAACTTTTCATAATCTAACATTTTAGGAGCAATAACTATCTCTAATTTATTGGAAACTGATTTACCTTCCTCATCAAACAGACCAATTGTATTTGTCCCAATATAATCAGGAACTTCAAAAGTCTGTGAGTGTGTAGTGTTTGATCTTATTTTGGGAAGGCTATCCATACGAGCTGTACCCAACCTTATGTGAACTTTTTCTAAAGGCCTAAATGCATTTACATTCAACAATATACTTTCACCCTCTTGCAGATGATCTGGATGGTCAGCAGGTAAATTCAAATCAATTGTTGCGTCAGGTAGACTCATATCAACCGAAAACGCTCAATCCTGGTGAATCAACCATTTTTTCTAATGTGATCGAAATGGCATGATTTTGTCCAAGAACTTCTTGTGCTTTTAGCATCAAACATTTTAGCTCATTTCTCTCAAGACCTTCCAATGCAGGCATAATATTAGATTTAATCACATCAGCTAATGCTCTGTCAAGATCATATTGACCTCTCGAATTAAATACAGTTAACATCGAATCAATTATAACTGCAGGACCAATTTTCCTGTAAGTTCTCACACCTCTAGCTACTTCATCATCTCTAGATTGAGGTAATTCTTGCTCTTCCAAGAAATTCATGAACTTGTTAAAAGCTTTAAACATTGTTCCATCATCATCGTAAAAATCAAACATTTCCTTTGCATACCAATCAACATCATCGCTATCATCTGGTCTGTCAGGAGCTATTCCTAGTTTATTCAATTTATTGAAAACAAAGACTGGCATACGCTTGTATTCGTCATCCCTGTCGGGTAATCCAATCTCGACAAAAGCAAATCTGCGCATTAAAGCATGACCTACATTGAATAAAGTATTCTTATCTTGTGTATTCATAGTTCCAATAATTCGGAATTCAGGAGGCATCATGAAAGGCGCTCCACCAGTTTCTTTTGCTGTTAGAAGAGCTTGCTTATCTCTATACTCGAAAACAGTAAACAATTTACCAAACGCTTCGTCAATGTTAGCCCTGTTAAACTCATCAATTACAAGATAATGCGGTTTGCCATCCTCCTGCATAGTTTTTTCACAATTCTTCGCAGCGTCTGCAACATAACCATCCTTGAAGAAATAACCACCTGAATCGTCCGGTGAAATACCGCCAATAACTTCGAAATTAGACCATTCGGCATTAGCTGTAACAATGGAATAGTTTGGAATCATGCTTCCATCTTTAGCTTCCTTAACACCACAAATTTGGCTTAGTAATAAATTAGCCAAAGCAGTCTTACCTGTTCCTGGATCCCCATAAAGCATAATATTTCTTCCAGACTTGAGATGAGTTACAGTTTGATTAATTGTATCTTCAGTAGTTGAATAGAACTTGGACAATTCTTCGTAATCTACGTTATAGTCTACTTTCATAGCTTTCCGAATCTTAGGAGTTTCAGCCAACTCTTCTTTGAGTTCTTTTTCAATGTCGCTTAGGTCAACGCCATAATTTTCATCCTCTGTTGGCTTGATATCAATAGTTGCTTCAGGAAATTCTGAGAGTAACCTGTCCATTGCATCTTCTAAAGAGATATCTCCTGATTTAATAGGCTCAGGTTCAGAATCTGATTTATCTTCGGGTTTATCTTCATCAGGAACAAAATCAGAGTCGAAAGGATCAGAAACTGGAGGTTTAGATAGTTGCATTTCTACCATTCTATCCCTAAATTTCTCTGTACCGTACTTAATTCCATACCAAACAGCACCAGCTGCAACAGCCAAAGGTAATCCGAACATTATCCATTCAGTAGTAGTTTCTGGTGATGAAACATCAGTACCTGAAAGAAGGGCAGGTGCTATCATTGTTGCAAAGAGAGTGCCAATACCGGATACGAATAATCCAAAGTAAGCCAAACCTTCCATACTCTGCTCAGATTTTCTTTTCCTGTAAAACAAATACATTCCAATGAAAGAAATTGAGACTGACAATACTGTGAGAATAATATCTCCCTGCTCAAAGTAGAAATTAGCGCTGTTCCTTACTAAATTCCAAACAACAACAATAAATTGTAAGGACAAACCCATGAGGATCATAAAGAAGTATTTTGCTTCTTCCATATCCTTTAATCTGACAGTTTGAAGAATATAACCTGCAATTCCTAATAGTAAGAATAGAATACCGGCCAATAATATCAGCATTTCAATTGGCTGCAAATCAATGTAAGCATATTGGACCTGACCTCCAACCTCCGTACAAGCTTGCTCTAAAGAGGAATCAAATGATTTCAAAGAGGTATCACAAGACAACCACGGACCTCTAACCCAGTTGTGGTGCAAAGCTGCAAATACTAAAGAACCTGCTCCGATAAATGAATAAATTGTTGACAAAGGAGCTTCACTAATGTCTTTACCAGTAACTGCATACAGGAAAACGATGTAAGAAACTACGATTATTACCAATCCAGAAGTAGCACCTAATGTACTTTCAAAACCCTCTAAAGGCTCTTGATTTCTACCCATGAAAAGATAGACTATTCCAAGAATGATTAACATCAAAAACAAGGGTGCCATAATATTGCTGTCACTAATTCTTCTGGCCTGAATAAGTATGCAAAGGCCCATTAGTGCTGAGAGGCCAAGAATAGTTTGATATTCATGAGTCTTGACATTAAAATTACTAGTGTCCCATTCTGAATTAAGGACTAAAGGGCATCCATTAGGATTGCCTTTAGATGATATTTCACCCCAGCCAGGACAAGTTAATGGCTCATTATATGTTGTGTAATTTCTTAAATCTTCAAAAGTTACACCCTCTCCTACAGTGGATTCAGGATTAGGAACGTCTGCTGTTGTATAGTACAAGACCAAGCCAAGTAATGCGACGGCAAGTAAAAATTGCAATGCCGGTAGATAAAAACTAGATTTTGCTCTACCAGTAGAAATTGGTGGAGGAGAGGAAACTGGAGAAACTGTCTTGGTACTTTCCTCCTTAGTTACAGGAGTCTCCACATTAGAAGGGCCAACATCTTTTGCACCTGCCAAATTTACACCGCAAATATTACAAAAAGGTGCTGTATCTTCAACCTCTACAGCACAGACTGGGCACTTCTTCATGACTCTCATTTAACTGTGTAGATAAAAGACTTTTACTGGCAAACGTTCTTATTAGGGTTTCAAAATGGGAAAATAATGGTTACCGAATTATTAACTCTCCGAGACTTGAGAGTCCAAACTTTAAAGGAGAGAAAAGAAGGAAGGTTAACAAAAATACCCAACAGCTTCTTTAACCAAATCAAAAATTTAGAGAATCAAATTAGAAATGTTATTGAACAATCAAAAGATAATGTAAAGAGACTTGAAAAGAGCAATTCTGATATGCGAAAGCTAATGGATTTAAAATTAGAATTACACAAACTAAGAGAAAGAAAATTAACTGATTTAGCAAGAGAAAAAGTTAATGGCCAAAACCCAAACTCGGAAAATGTTCATTCTAACGAAAGTGAATATCTAGAATCTATTTGCTCAGTTATTGAGAAACATCGCGAGAATACTCTACTCAGTACCGATTTTGAATTCATACCTGAAGATAAACCTGATTTAAAGAAAGAAACTATAGTCAAAAATAAAGAAGAAGATAAAGTTGAAGAGAATGTTGAAATTCAAACTCAAAAAAATATCAATGAAAGTATTGATAACCAATCAGACAATTCAGAATACTTAAATGTGAAAGTACTGGAAGATCTACCTACATTCACAGGAATGGATGCAAAAAATTATACACTTAAAAGTGGAGACACAGAGTCAATTCCAAAGTACAATGCAAGAATGTTAAGTGATGCAGGAAAGGTAAAGCTAGTAACTGAGGTGAAGGTCTGACTTACGAAAAATTTAAAAATAACATAATTGTAACAGACAAGAAAGTAGCTGCCCAAATTTACAATAAAGGAAACACAGGAACACCACAGAGCGGAGGAAACTTACTACTTACTAGTTATGAAGCTCTGTATTCAAATGATAGGAAAGACATTGTACTGACTGATGATGAAGTCGAAGAATTAAAAGGAGATAAACTTGTTTACTATACTTATCGTGACTTAAAAGAAAGAGGATTGGTAGTTAAATCTGACGAAAAAGGTCTAAGACTTTACGACCGAAATACGTCTACAAAATCTGCAGCTTCAGCTATAGTTTACAGTTATAATTTTCAGGATAATATCGATTTTAGTAAGGTAATAAAGGAGCTAAAGGCTGGTTTTGAAAGAAGAACTCAAATTGGAATTGTTGATAACGAAGGCGATGTAGTTTATTACATTGCAAATCTAATAGAATGGCCAAAAACAAAATTGAAAGATAATCTAGAAAACATTAATGATGATCCAAAAATGAAAGAACTAGTTGATTTAGGATACCAAATTCATTCCGGACTAAAATTTGGAACTCACTACAGAGTTTACAATTATGAATCTGAACATGCTCCTTGGTTAATACATATAACACAAAAGAACCATAACTGGCTCGACATCGCTAGAATGATTAGAGTCGGCCATGGTGTGAATAAAATTATTGTTTTAGCATATGAAAAATATTGGATAAGCCTAAAGTGGACAAAACCATGAGAATTGGAATTTTAACTGATAACTTTTCAAAACTAAATCATATAACAAGAAAATTAAAAAATGCAGAATTTAATTTAAAACATCTAAAGAAGATTCCTGCAATTGACCACGAAATTGATGTCTTAGTTACTGATGAAATCGTAAAGAATTGCCTAACTCCGCACGTAATTCCTGGAAATTTAGAAATACTTGAGCTAAAAATAAGATGTGCTTTTTATCAAAAGAATAAACTAACTGTAGGGATTGATCCTGGTGGAATATGTGGATTAGTAGCTTCGGCAAATAAGCACTTATTATTCAAAAAAGAGTTTGACAATATAGATTCAATGGTAAATGTGATAACATCTATAGATAATGAAATAGGGCTTAAAAATATAAAAATTGGATTAGGTAGTCCACCAATAAGGAATTTAATTGTAAATTCACTAAGAAACTACAAAAACATTATACAATACATAGATGAAAAGCGAAGTGGTAGTGGGAGCCACATAGAAGCTGCAATACGAATTGCATCCAGACTACCTGAGACAAATCAACCAGTTGATTATAGTCCGAAAGATGGTGAAATAGCCTGGATACAAAAGCAATCTCGTAGATTATCCAAAGGATTAATTACAATAGATAAAGAAACCGCGAATCGTATTTTGTTAGGTGAAATAAGCATAGAAGAGGCTGTAAGAAAATATACTGAAAGATTAATCAAAACCAATCAATAGTTTATTTGATTAACAGAATAAGTGTGAATACATTTTTTATAGGACAACATTGGTGAAAAATTGTGCAATTATTAGAAGTAAAAGAATTGAAGAAAGGTTTTGGTTCGAAAGCATTTAACACTCGAATAGAAGTTTTGAAAGGTATTAATCTAAAAATTCAAAGAGGGGAATTAGTAGCGCTAATGGGTCCTTCAGGTTGTGGAAAATCAACTTTATTGAACATCATTGGAGGATTATTGCCAGGTGACGAAGGAGTAATTGAACTTGAAGATGTAAATAGTTCAGGAAAAATGAAACCTTCTGGAACTAAAGATAAAATTGAAGAAAAATTAAATCGAGATATTGATGGTGACGGAAAAATAGGTACTTCTAGTAAGTTTTCGTACGGAACGAAGCCTCCAAACAAAGTTGTAAATGTAAGAAGAAGTGGCGTGGGATGGATTTTTCAAGATTTCCACTTGGTAGAACACTTGAGTGCATTAGATAATGTTGCAATGGCGCTAGAAATTTCAGGTATAGACCAGGACGAAGCTGAAGTAAAGGCAAAGTCTGCTCTAACCACGGTTGGTTTAGGCGATAGAATAGATTTTGGTGCTGAACAACTCTCAGGCGGACAACGCCAAAGGGTCGCTGTTGCTAGGGCCATTGCAGGTTCTAGGCCACTACTACTAGCAGACGAACCAACAGGAAACTTAGATGCTGAAAGTGGAAGCGACATCATGAAATTATTCAAGATATTAACTAAAGGTAAAAATCCAATTTCAGTACTAATGGTTACTCACGACCCTAATCTTGCAAGTCAAGCAGATAGGATGTTACTGATGAAAGATGGAGTCGTTGCTGCGAGCGATATTAAATCGGCTTGGGGAATAACTGACGAGGAGGAAGAAGAATGAGTAATTCTGAAGTCTCTTGGCTGTCATGGCTTTTTTCAATAACTGTTTGGAAAGAAAGGTTTTTAGGATTACAAAAAAGAATTACGGATTTACCTGACAATCTAAGAATAGCGACTCTCACATCATGGAGAGATAAGGAAAGAGGATTGGCTGTGTTTGCAGGAGTTTTCCTAGCAAGTTTAGTTATTACGCTTGTTCTAATTTATGGAGTGGGACTTTCACAAGCCTTCCTTGAAGAGTCTATAGAACAGACTGTTTTCGATTCAAAAATTGAATTTAAATCTGCTCCTGAACAAGGAGCATCTGGGTGGACAAATGACACAGTTGTACTTCAGCAAATGTGTGATGAAGTGGTATTACGAAAAGAATTCAATGATTGTACATTAGTTTTAGGTAAAAGTGGATTGCATAGTGAGATTAGCTGGGGGAATGATGCTGCATTCTATGCATCACCATTGCTTATGGAAAGTATTGAATCTTCGGATCAAGACAAAAAATGGGACACTAAGGATTTATGGAATTATGAATATACAACAGGACCTCCCGTTATCAACGTAAGGGCAATTTCTTTCTTAGGTCCTGATGCTTTTGATGGGGTACTGGCAGAACGGCTATCTGAAAACATAATCTATGAAATGGGAGAATGGAAAACTCATGAAGAAGTTAATAATGAGAGAGGAATTTACATTCCTTTAGATATAGCCTCTGCAGCAGGTGCTGAAGTGGGCGATAATCTCGACACATTAACCTTCACATATACTTACGAAAGAAGCCTTCCTGGAGCGATGGAAGATGAAGATTGCCCAGGCGAAATAATAGAAGGCCAAGAATACCGCCTAATGTACTGTCAGGTTAAATTGTCATTAGAAAATGTTACAATTTTGGGAATTTATGAACCGTGGCCTCAGGGAAACCCAGTACTAGCTGCTAATCCAATTTACTCAACATGGACATTATTGAGTGAAGAGCAACAAATTACTTTAATTGACAAAGATCATGTATATTTGGGCATAGCCGTCGATAGGAGTTTGCTACCTACAGCTTCAATTTCTGCTGCTGAAACCTGGCTTGACGAAATATCGAATGACATGCAAAAGCAGACATTTGACAACGGCAACGTAAAAATATTTTATGTTGATATTATAAGTGGAACGATTCTATGGCTTGAATTTGTTCTTGGTTTTGTGCAAGTTTTTGATTACATCTTGATGATTCCTGTAGTAATTTTATCACTATATTTACTAATTTATGGCTTAGAACTTTCTCTTGAACAACGAAGAAGAGAAATTAGCATTCACAGGTCTATTGGAGCAACTGCCGACAAATTAAAAGGAATGGTGCTTTTTGAGCTGTTTATAATCTCTTCCGCAGCTTGGGTAGGAGGGTACATTTTAGCATTTTTTGCAGTCCCAATAATTCTTTCAAGTGTAGGATTCATGCAATTTGAAAGCTTAGACATCGATATAAATCCAGTTCTGAGCATAGGTGCAACATTTTTCACTATTCTAGCTACTCTTGGCTTAGCTCTACTATTTGGAAGATCAAGAACCCAGAAATTCTTGGAAATGGAAATTGATGAAGGAGTAAAAAAAACTGCACAATCGGGAAAACCAAGAACATGGCTTCACGTTATCATGCTTTTCATCGGTACCCTAGGAGCAATCGATACATATCAAGAGCTATCAACTGGTGGAACTGGGATAATTAGTAATTGGTTTTTAGGAGGATTAATTAATATTTTTGGACCTTTCATGCTTTGGATTGGAGGTGCTCTGCTGCTTTCGAGACTCGGAGCCTATGGGCCTAAAATCATGCTTTTCTTCTTCAAGAGAACACCGTTGCTGTCAGATGTCAAGCGTGGTCTTCAGAACACAGGTTCTAGTGAATCCACAACAAGACTGTCTCTAATCATGCTTTTGACACTGTCTATTGTTACACTAGCTGCTGTACAGGGATATACAGGTTCTCTAGTAGACGAGCGAACCGCAGACTTACAGATAGGTAGTGACATTAAGATTTACTCTACTGAACCGATGACTTCTACGGAAATTGAAGAGGCTGTTCTAAATATTAGCTCTAAAGATATTACTGTTAATGCTTTAACTGTACCTATGATTTCTCTCGAATCTGAAGACGGTACGGATGCGAACGCTTATGTTTTGATGAATGGTAGTGAAAATATACTTAGGTGGTTCCCTCAAGCAATTCCAGGAAAAGATATCTCTAATGCCGTAAAGGCATACGAAGGGGGAGGATTTTCAGCAGGACCTGATATGGCTTTTTCTCTTGACTTGGAGGGGTCTGGGAGATTCGGAGACCCTGCAGATAGATTATACAAAGAAAATGACAAGGAATCCGAAGTAATGAATTTTACTTGGGAAAAAACTGAAATTATCCTCACTAACATCGATCCAAACTCTACTATGACTCCTGATGAAGCTTTTGAGTATTATACAAACCTCATGGACAGGGACTGGTCAAGCATAGATTTGTCAAATCAAGATTTGAGTAATAGGAATTTTTCCAGAACTGATTTCTCTAATACGAATTTATCAGGCGTAAATTTTGCTAATTCCAATTTGAACGAATCCTTATTTTTTAACGTAAACCTTAGAGAGGCGAATTTTACGGGAGCTAGTTTAACAAATACAATATTTGTTGTAACTTCCAATAACGTTGCTAATCTCGACTTTACAGATGCAAACCTTTCCGGAGCTTTTTCATTTTATTCCGTAAATCTAACTTCTCCTAATTTTGAAGGTGCAACATGCCCTGATGGAAGCATTCAAAATGAAAGTAACAATTGTGAAACTGGATTCAGTGAAAGTCCAACTCCACTATTATTTCCAGTTTACTTCCCAGCATCTTTTGAAGTTCAAATTACCTCGTATCAAACATCAATGAGGTACATAGGAATTCACGAATTCATTCCAGGAGTTGCTACTAATGAAATGAATAATTATTTAATAATTAACGAGCAGGGATATCGAAATTTAGTAGGAGACCAGCAGGTAAATAATCTAACTGCAACGACATGGATTGTTGATATAGATGGATTGAATAACGATGAGCTGCAGGTTCTAGCTTTACTAATAGCTGCAGATTCAAGATTTGAAGGTGCTGATGACTGGGAAACTACTCACGAGAATGTAGAAAGGAATGGAGGCATTATATTTGGAACTCAAGGGCTATTCACGCTACAATATCTCGTAGCAAGTGCTGCAGCTATAGCCTCGGCATTTGTTTTCTTATCGTTAGTATTAAACCAGAAAAAGAAAGAATTGGCTATTTTACAGGCAATTGGAGCAAGCCCGGGTCAAATAATTAGACTTGTTTTATTCGAAATACTATCGATAGTATTCTTTTCAATGATTCTGGGAATCATTTTAGGAATGGGATTGTCTCTTGCGTTTAATGGGTTCTTTAACATATTTGGATTCTTATTCCAACTATTTTCTGGAACTGGTGAAGAGGCTGTAATTAGCAGAATATTACAATGGCCTTGGTGGGTTATTACACAAGTTACCTTAGGCGTAATGACAGTAGTAGTTATAGCGCTAGTATTTACGACCAGGAGAGCCTTACGAGCTGATTTAGCTGTAGTGCTAAAGGGGGAATAGAAATGCCTGAAGAATTATTTGAACATACAACTGGCCAGGGAAAACAGGAAAACGATTCGGATGAGGAAATCGAAGCTCTCAAGTTTACTGAAAAAATGATGGATGACAAAATCGATAAAGATGCTATTCTCCAAGCGATAGCACTTTATCATGTATATTCATCTACTGCTGAAGATGGAAATGTTGTTGCTTTAAGAGGACTAAATGTATCCGTTAAGAAAGGTGAAGCTGTTGCTATCGTTGGCCCTTCTGGCTCTGGAAAATCTACTCTATTAAAATGTCTAGGAGTTTTAATGAAACCTTCAGCAGGCGGAGTTATTCTAAACGGAAAGTCAACCACTAGGAGAACTGGACTTGAGCTAGTTAAAATGCGACAAGAAACAGTTTCTTTTATTTTCCAAGAGGGAAATCTCCTCCCAGATCTTAGTGCAATCGATAATGTTGCTCAAGCTTTACGTCATAAAGATGTAAGACCTTCCGAAGCGAAAAGAAAGGCGATGGATATTTTAGTAGAACTTGGTCTTGAAGAACGTGTTAACAGCATGCCTGCAACACTTTCTGGAGGAGAACAACAAAGAGTTGCTATTGCAAGAGCTTTAGTAACTAATCCAAAGCTAATTCTGGCTGATGAACCCACTGGTGCTTTAGATCCAATTACTAGTCGAGAAGTTTTAGAATTATTTGGAAAATTACATGCAGAAAAAGGCGTTGCTTTCCTAATCGTAACACACAGTGATGAAGTTGCTGCTTTCTGTGATCGCAGTTTAGAATTGCGTGACGGGCGATTTGTGGCTGAACATGGAACTAATCTCGATGTAGACGACTTAGAAGGAACAAGAGAGTTGATTGTAGACGAACTTGGTACTGTTTCATTCCCCCCTGAGGTTTTAATGAAAATGGGAGGGTCAGGAAGGTACGAAATTGCTCATAACGAGAAAGGTGAAGTTACACTTGTTACCGCTGAAAAAAATAAATCCATGATAAAAGGAAAAAAGGTTTTAGCAAGTCAATGTCCAGCTTGTAATCACAAATACAAAGATGATAGCCAGTTATGTCCTGAATGTGGTTCTAGTCGACCTATGGTAAGTGAAAGTTAGAAATCAAGAACAATTCTAGGAGTTTTTTGATCAATGTCCGGAATTCTATTGTCAAAAATTGGACTAATGAATTCATAATAAGATTCTAGATAAGAAACAATGTCTAAACCCATAAATTTTGAGACACCTACACGAGATAATAGATCCATTCCTGATTTTGAGAGAGTTCGAGCTCCAATTAAATCTTGAATTTCAAAGCTAGCCATTCTAACTTTCAAAAGGGCGGCTCCAGTCTTAATTAATCCTTGGATAAACATATGCTCACTACTTCTTCTTACTGCAGCTAGCCACAACCCCTCCCAAGCTTCATGAGCTTCCCAATAGAAGTGATAATTATACAAATCAATACCATAAAGATAGTCATCATTATACTTCCAATCATCAGAATTCCATTTCTCTACATCTTCATCTTCTAAACCGTAACTGTGGCCCTCGGGACTATTGACTGGATGGGGATGAAGTCCTGGCACAAATCGGTAAACTGGGAATTTATTCTTTGAATATCTATCTACGCTTTGGTTCAAAACCTTTTCAGAGGATGCTAGAGGATAATCAACCATTTTTTGTTAGCATTTCTTCAATTGCTGAAGTAAACGAAAGGACGTCGGACTCGTTATTGTATAGGTATGCACTCGCCCTTGCAGTTCCATCAATGCCTCTAGAGTTAAACCAAGAGTGTACACAATGCATACCACTTCGAATCGCTATGTTATATTCTTCATCAAGATGCATTGCTATTTCGGTAGGATCCCAACCTTCAATGTTAAAAGAGAAAACTCCGCCTCTTTGCGAAACATCGGATGGACCTATAACATCAATTACATCATAATCTTTCAATTTATCAGACATTATTTTGTTAAGCTTATTTTCATGCTCTTGAATATTATTTCTACCAACTTTCATAATATATTCGGCTGCGGTACCAGAACCAATAGCTCCGGCATAATCTTGAAGTCCAGCCTCAAAACATGAAGGAGGTGGTAACAATTTGTAATCTTCATATGTAGAATTAATAACAGTTGAGCCTCCGACATAAGTAGGAACTAGTTTAGATAATTCATCATATTTCCCGTACAATATTCCCATTCCACTTGGTCCACAAAACTTGTGTGCACTAGCTGCAGCAAAATCTACGTCTAAATCAATTACATTTACTTCCTTATGTGGTGCAGATTGAGCAATATCCATCAATACTTTAACACCTTTGTCGTGACAAATCTCAATTATTTCCTTTGCAGGATTAGTGTGACCATCTAAATTTGAAGTATGAACAAAACTAAATAATTTAGTTTTAGAGCTTAATGTTTCTTTAAGAGCTTCAATATCGAAAAAATAATTATCTTTAGGAGGTAAAACATCATATCTAATTCCATTATACTTTGATAAATGGTGCCATGGAACAACATTGGCGTTATGCTCTTTATCAGATGTTAAAACGTGATCTCCTTGTTTCAATCTTAGACCATTTGCTACAATATTCATTCCCTCTGTAGCATTTTTAGTAAAAACTATCTCTGAGGGTTGCTCAGCGCCCACAAATTTACGAAGGCTGTCACGAGCCATCTCAAATTTCTCCGTGACTTGCCAACTTAGCTTATGAACTGAACGGCCACCACAGGCGGGATAATCTGTATAATATTCAGTAATTGAATCTATTACTTCTTGAGGCCTAAGAGTCATACAGGCACTATCAAGATAGATTGGTGAATCATCTCTATTCAATAGTGGAAAATCTTTCCTGTATTTCGAAATATCCATGGTACTTTATTGGGGAGCATAATTTAAAGACAAGCTTAGCAAAGTCATTTTATACTCCTATACTGAGGTTAAAGTATGACTTGTTTGGAAAATTTCCCAAATGACCTTGAACCTACAATTGCCTGTGGTACTGAGATTATTGAATTTGGACCAGTAACTGCTCTGTTGACTATCATAATAGGTGGACCACTTGTCAGCTATGTACTAAGAATCGTCAAAAGATTAATGAGCAAATACGATTACGTAGATTCTGGTGTAGAAAATTTCCTTTACAGAATAATCAGTACTGCATTATGGTTATACGTAGTATTAGTTGCAGCCAACGCCTTAGGAATAAACGTTACAGGAATTATAGCTGCTTTAGGAATAGTGGGATTGGCAATGGCTTTTGCTGCTCAAGACACAATTGAAAATATAATTGCCGGGCTTTTCCTAATGATAGATAGGCCCTTCAGAGAAGGTGATAGAATTTTACTACCTAAGAAAATTGGAAGTTTGTATTCAAGTTGGGGTGACGTGACTGAGGTAGGTCTAAGGACAACAAGAGTGCGATCGACTGATGGCGTACTTATGTCTGTACCAAACAAACTTTTTACCCGAGATGTTATAGCAAATTTCAATCACAAATCTGATAAAAATTTACGGGTTAGAATACGACTAGGGTTAGTACCTACGTGGGAAAACGTAACAAAAGGAGAAGAAATTGTTACTAACATTGCAAAAAGTAATGAGAATATTTGTCAAGAAAAACCTAAGCCTCCTCAAATTGTTCTAAGAGATTTTGGGGATCAAGAAGTAATTATGGAGATTAGATATTACGTTCCTAATGCACCATTAATGAGATCAACAAAATCATATTACGTCAAAGAGATTCTAAAACAATTTGAAGAGCAAGATGTTAAACTCGCTTATCCAACTAGACTAATAATGAAAGAGGATATCGAATAAGATAATTCTTAGTTAACTTTTTATTATATCTCTTACATAATAATTCATGACATTTGAAGTACCGGATTTACCATACGACTACAGCGCATTAGAACCATACATAGATGAAGAAACTATGCGAATACATCATGACAAACATCATGCCGCATATGTTAACATGTTAAACGGAGCTGTTGAAGCTGCAGGAATTGAAGGCAAAACTGTGGAAGAATTGATTACTGATTTAGATTCCGTTCCGGAAGCACAAAGAGGAGCTGTGAGAAACCACGGCGGTGGACACTTCAACCACTCACTTTTCTGGGAAGTTATGGGTCCGGTAAATGGAGAAATGAGTCCAGAACTCAACTCTGCACTGCTAGAGGCATTTGGATCACTAGATGATTTCAAAGCCAAGTTTCAAACCGCAGCTATGACAAGATTTGGCTCTGGATGGGCATGGTTATGTTCTGTTAATGGAAAACTGGAAATATGCTCTACTGCAAATCAAGATAACCCTATTATGGGAAGTGAATACGGTGGATGTGGGAAAACTCCAATATTGGGAATTGATGTTTGGGAACATGCTTATTATCTAAATTACCAAAATTTAAGAGCGGATTACGTTACTGCCTTTTTCAACGTAGTTAATTGGGCTGAAGTTTCAAAGCGTTACTCAGAAACTCTCTGATTGCCTAACTCAGCAATTAAGTTTCCAATAAGTAGACAAGAACCTCCAATTAGAAGCCAAAAGCTAAAATCTGTAACACCAGTCCCAACTGCGAAGATTGTAGCCCAAACAGGCTCTAAAGCATAAAGTATAGCTGCTCTAACGGGATCTATATACTTTTGATAATAATTAACTAAAGAAAGAGCAACAAATGTTCCAAAAAAAGATGACAATAGTAAAGGCACTAGAAAATCTACTTTCATAACCATCGAGTAAATATTAATCTGAGAATCATTAACAAACATAAAGTAGTTTAGCAAGAAAAGAGCCATTAATGTAGAAATGGCAATCGATGTAAATGTTACAGTCATAGGATCAACACGCTTTGTAATAATGTCAGTAAAAATTATGTGGCCTGCAAACATGATTGCACAAAGTATGGTTAACCATTCTGCAATATCATAGTGCAATTCTGGCGGACCTTGAATGTAACCTGCCCCAAATGTGGCTAATATAACCCCAAAAAGAAGACTTTTACTCTGAAATCTTCCGGCTAGATATGCCAAAATTAGTGCAGTAAATATGACATACAAACTTGTTAAGAATGCAGAAACTGCAGGTGATATACCTTCTAAACCTATCATCTGGAATACAAATCCACCAAGCATGAAAAATGCTAAAATTGAACCATCATACCATGAACGATAATCACCTAAATTTTTTCTTATACTAGGAGTAAAGTACAGAAAAATAGGCAATGTTAAACCAAATCTCAATGTAACAAAAAGTGTTGATACAACATTAGTTTGAGAAGCAGAAACTGAATCTGCGCTATCTAAAGCTCTCTTAAGCCAAAGGAAAGTACATCCCCAAATTATTGTAACTATGAATAATGCTATTGTAGCCTTTTGCTTCACACAACGCCCTGATCAAGCATTGCTTCTGCAACTTTAATGAAACCAGCAATATTTGCCCCAACAACAAGATTACCTTTCTGATTATATTCTTCTGCTGCATCTGCACATTGCTTATGGATACCGGTCATTATTTGATCTAATTTTGAATCGACCTTTTCACTAGTCCATTCATCGAATGATGCATTCTGTGACATTTCAAGAGCGGAAACTGCAACGCCACCTGCATTAGCCGCTTTGGCAGGACCAAATAAGACACCAGCTTTACTCAATATTGAATAAGCTTCTGGAGATGTAGGCATGTTAGCACCTTCAGAAATGGCCATACACCCATTTTTAACTAAATTATTAGCTCCTTTTTCTTCAATTTCATTTTGAGTCGCACTTGGTAATGCAATATCACACTTTTCGCCCCATGGTCTTTTTCCTTCATGGTATACAGCACCAGGATATTCTTTCACGTATTCTTTAATTCTTCCTCTTCGATTATTTTTAAGATCCATAATCCAAGCAAGCTTTGATTCATCTATGCCCTCTGCATCAAAAATATATCCACCTGAATCTGACATTGTGATTACTTTTCCACCATAACTAATTATCTTTTGAGCACAATATTGAGCTACATTTCCACTTCCGGAAATTGCACAAGCTTTACCTTCAATGCTTTCACCTTTTGAAGTAAGCATTTCTCTAAGGAAATATACTTGACCATATCCAGTTGCTTCAGGTCTAATTAGAGAGCCTCCCCAACCATAACCCTTGCCTGTTAAAACTCCTTCCCATTTTCCAGTGAGACGCTTATACTGTCCAAACATGTAGCCTATTTCTCTTCCGCCAACACCTATATCTCCCGCTGGAACGTCAATATTTGCTCCAATGTGACGATAAAGCTCTGTCATGAAAGATTGGCAGAATCTCATTACTTCAAGATCGGATTTACCTTTTGGATTAAAGTCACTGCCACCTTTTCCACCACCTATAGGCCGTGTGGTCAAGGCATTCTTTAAAATCTGTTCAAAGCCTAAGAATTTGATAATACCAAGATTTACACTAGGATGAAATCTCAATCCACCCTTGTAAGGGCCTATAGCACTATTGAATTCTACTCTCATTCCTCTATTAACTTGAACCGCGCCATTATCATCAACCCATGGAACTCTAAACGTTATTACGCGCTCGGGTTCTGTAAGTCTTTCTAAAATGTTAGCATCCTTGTATTCTGGATGTTTATCAAACACGGGTTCAAGAGTTTCTAGTACTTCCCAAACTGCCTGATGAAATTCTGGTTGTTCTGGGTCTCTTAGTTTAACTCTATCAAATGCATCTTTGACATAGCTCATGTATGGCTCATTTTATAGAACTGAGTCTATAAAGATATCTATTGTTTCATTATAATCTAATTTGTTTTTGAAAATAAAACAGACTATCTAGCTAGTGAACCCATCGGGTCCCAAGGAGGCAAGCTAATTGGATCTTCTTTATACATTTCAATCATCTTTTTTGTAAGGTGTTTTTTGTGAATGACAACTTCATACATGAATTGATCAAACCAGGGATCTGTCATAATATCAAAACCTTTCTCACCGTGGTCAGGACCCCAACTATTCTCAACTCTCCATTTTAAAGGCTTATTATCTTTCAAGTCAACACCAGTGAAAAGCATTGCATGGGTCATTACGCTATCTCCGTATTCCAATCTTTCTGACTTTGACATTCCAAAAGAAGTACCGTAGAATTTATCAAATTCAAACAAACTTGTGTCCATAACTCCAAATTGTCTTGTAAAGAATTTACCAACGTCACAACCAAACCATACAGGGTCATCTGCCTTGATAGATTTAATTGTATATTTTTTCAAATCTTCATTCTCTAAGTTCAAGTAACGAATTATATTTCCGCCATAAACATTTCCTAAGTAATCAACTGTGTAAGTTTTGTTATAATCGGTAAATGGCCTTGGATCATTAATTAAACAAACAAAATCGTTTAAATCAATATCAACATGTTTTTTGAAAAAAGATTGTGGTGTTAAGTCTGTAAATCTGTGAAACTTTTCCTTCTTATCTCTAATTGACCAATCAAACTTCTCAGGAGGAGTTCCAAGACTAATACAGAGCATTTGATAAATTTCAGATAACATTGCATCCTTAATTTTTGAAACCTGGGCTGATGTTTTTCCGCTAGATATTGCCGATCGTAAATCTTTAGCAAATTCACGAAGTTTTCTTGTTATTAATTTATTCATTTGCGATGAATTACTACTATGGTAACTTTCTGCCATTACTTTCTTAGGAACAGTACCATATTTCATAAGCAAATTAACGAACATATCCCACTGCCCTCCGTCCTGAATTGGACTATCAAGTAAATGCATAATTAACCGTGAATCTGTAGGCTTATCTGAAGTCTCTATTATGTTTTCTAAAAAATAATTAGCTTTTTCTAACTTATCATAAAACATAAAATAGTTTTGTGAAAATTCAAAATTTTTAATTTTATACTTGCGTCCAAGATAAATTCTTAGTAAATTTAAACCTGCAAACCCCCAACATCTCCCGCTACGCTTTTGACTTGTAGCTTTCATTTCACCACTAACTTTTTCAGAAAATGTATGATCTATCTCTCTGAAAGATTCCCAATTCATTGCTACTCTTCGAACATCTGTACGGGTTGCTGCATTCATTGAAATTCTAGCTTGTGGATCTGAAGTAAATTTTTTCAGATATTTGTTAACATTTGATAAGGTAATTTCCTTTCCCATATTGATTCATTATATGCCCAATAATAAATGTAACTAGTCAAAATTGGTCAAACGAGGAGTCATTACTTTCCTCCATATAGGAGTTATGACACACGGCCACCAAGAAGCGTAATATCCCCATTTAAGTGTAGGTGTATTACCGAGAGGACGCAATTTCCAGAATGGCACTCCACCATCTAAATGGTGATCTGAATGTCTTGTCAGTTCCAGAAGACTCCATCTTGACCATCTTGCCTCAGTATTCCAAGCATGCTCGGCTTTGAAACGACCTTTACCTCTGCGCAAACCCCAGTGACGTATGTAATTTACGTACTCAAGAGTTAGAATTGAAATTACTGAGGAAATAATCCAGCCTACTGCTAATGGAATACCATCAAAATATCCCAAGTAACCTGGAATGAAAGCCAAACTTAATAATGTGACTATTTGTAAAAAAAGTCCTCTGTAGGAAGGATTGTTAAAACCGGTCTTTCCTTTACTATTATGAATTTCAACAGATGATATAAATTGACCAGGAATAGTTCTAATCCAAAAATGCCATAAACTTTCGTCTTCTGTAGCGCTTGCTGGATCTTTGTCGGTTGCAACCCATCTATGATGGTTATAATTGTGCTCAGTGGTAAAGTGAAGATAATTTACGCTGAATAATAAGACTCTAGAGAGCCACCAGCTTGGACTTCTAGGCCTAGTGTGGCCTAATTCATGAGCTGTAACAATTGCAGAGGCTGCGGCACTCAATCCTGTTGACAAAGCACCTACTACTAACCAAAAATTAAGACCTGTGTTAAAGGCGAACCAAAAGAAAGTACCCATTACGAATAACTGTAAAATTCCATGAACCCATAATAGAACTTCAAAAGGAGTTCCAGAATCACGAGGTGGCCGAGGAACTTTAGTTTCTCCCAATAGAATATCTAAAATGGGGCCAACAACCCATATGAAAATAACTCCCATAGCAGCATAAATCGGCTCATAAACACCCAGAAGATTTCCTGAGATTACCAACATAGGTGAAATCAAGCCAAGAAGGTGATAAGCCCATGGTTCGGGGTCGAGATTTGCCTGTTCACTCATATTTTGACTATAAATCTGGGGTTTAATTAACTAATTGCTAAATTATGTTATTTTGTGCTTGCTCAATTCATCATAAATTTTAGAGCAATCT
>MIZB01000257.1_pt1 | contig 21468 bp, 22 predicted proteins | sample 888171 | NCBI WGS metagenome assembly MIZB01 (sample SAMN05440186, study PRJNA335308) | marine metagenome | isolation source: marine water
CCTGGAGCTGCGATGTCTTTGGGTGCTAAACCATTACAGTTATTTGGTACCGAAGCACAGAAGGAAGCTCATCTTCCCGACTTAGCATCTGGAAAGCGGATGTTTGTATTTGGTTTATCTGAACCTGGAAGAGGTTCTGATGCTACAAATCCACAAGTTACAGCGACGAGAGACGGCGATAAATGGGTTATTAAGGGTGAGAAATGCTGGTCTACCAATGCAAAATGGTCTAGTCATGTTGTAGTTCATGCAATGACTAGTCCTGAATCCAAGCCAGGTTATCGAACTACTTGTTTCATAGTACCTATGAATGATCCAAATGTCTCCTATCAGGAAATGGCAGGTAAGGATTTATGGAGCCAATCTTCAACTGGATCAATTACTTTTGATGATGTTCAAGTTTCCAATGATGCTATTCTTGGAAAAGAAAATGAAGGTTTCAAAGTAATGGCACAAACATTGAATGGTGGTCGACTGTTCATTGCAGGTATGTCTTTGGCTTCATTGGCATTTGCTCTAGACAAGTGTAGAAACTATTCTCAGGAAAGAGAGCAATTTGGAGTTCCTATTGGTAGTTTCCAGAGAGTTCAAGATGTTATTATTGATATGGATATTACTTTAGAGCAAGGTTTGACATGGTTGATGGATTTAACAAATAGATACAATGAGAATACATTGGATAGAGAATCTGCAGCGAAAGTAAAGATTGAGTGTTCCCGTCGAGCTTCAGATCATTTGACTATGGCAATGGAAATTTGTGGTGGTGTATCATCACTTGATGAATTTGGATTAACACGTCATCACCGTGATTTGTTTGTTTGTAGAGTTGGAGAGGGAAGCAATTTCGCATTGAAAGGTTTTGCAGCCAGGCCCTTAATGCCCGACATTACTCTTCAGTAGACCGTAAAACAGTTATAGTGAAGCTGTAATAGTTTAATGTGGATTTTGAGGAATTAGTCTGTTACAGCCAAACGATAATTCTAATAATTTTAGGAATTGCTTATTACCTAAATAAGAAGAATAACGTATTGCCTCTTAAATCAAAAATTGAAAAGAAATGTCCTGTATGTGACTACGTCATTTCAGATGAGGAAGTCAATTATTGTGCAAAATGTGGTAATATGCTTTCTCATTCTAAAGGTTTATCTTTAGAGAAATGACACCTCATAATACTTTAAGTATCGTAAGTTGTCTGCAGATTTAATGAAACATAGAGATATTTCTTTGTCAGGTGATGAACAAGATGTTTGTAGTACTAGTGGTTGTGGAAATAGTCCTAAGCGTTCAATACCTCGAAAGAGAGTTGAAAAAACAGGTAGCTTGAATCTCCAAGGATCAAGTCGAAAGGCACCACTTTGTTCGGATTGCTATCGAATTTTTAAAAAATCGTCAAAGAAAGATAGGACTATGGAGTCTTTAGGCCGATGAGTGCGGCTTATTCAATATTTGAAGCTGAATTTAGGTCATTCCTTCGTCGTAATACGCAGGCTCTGAGTAAACGTTTATTTGGTACGATTATAATTGCTTTATTGGGACTTCTTTTTTCATTTGCCTGTATACGTCTTGTAAAATTTGTAATAGATAATCCTGAATTATTTCCTGAAGGCTCTAATGAAGGGTATGGTACTATTTTATTAATATTCTTCGCATTATTTACTTTACGCTCAGCAGGTATTACATATCGTAGAATTATTAAATCTAAACGCATGGAATTGCATCTTGTTCAGCCTATTTCGCCTCGACAAATAATGTTTGGAATGTTTCTTTCTATATTAATTCCGAATATGTTACTTGCCTCCTTATTGTTTTTAGTTTTTTACACTGGTAATATTGTTACTAATTCTAATATTGATTTGAGTAACGAATTTCTAGGTTTATTCTTCTTATTTACAATATTGTCTGCTTTATCAGGATACATGTTTTCTATAGTCGGGGCACTTTATCCTTTTTCAAGAAAGATGACTTTCTTACTTACACTTTCTCCCATATTAGTTGTGTTGATGTTAGTTGCTAATGGTTCGCATTCTTATCCTAATGAAGCTTTAGCTATTACATCTATCTGCTTGCTACTTTTATTGATTTATTTTTATAATATGGATCGTATATTTATTGAAGCTTTAGAGTCTTACAAAATACATTCCTCATCACATAAGAATCCAATAAGAATTTTGCAGTTCAAATGGCTAGGTTCTTTATTGGGAACTCGCGTCTCTTCTATTTGTTCTAAAGAGGTCATTTCTTCTATTAGAGAAAAAGATGTTTTGAGTTCTGCTTTTTCAACATTTTCCATAGCTTTCATTTTGGTATTTTGGTGGTTTAAAATGGGAATACCAAGCGAACCTATTGGTGATTTACCTTCATCATTGTATTATCCGGGAATGCTTGCTATTAGTATGTACATGGGTGCTTTACTTCAATGTACTATGTTAGGTTCAACGATACTTGGTGTTGAAGGAAAGAGAATGTGGATTATGAAATCAAATCCAGTCGAATCTATATTGATTATGAAAGGTAAAGCAAGTGCTTTGATTATGATGGCACTACCTGGTTTGATAGCAATTTGGCTTCCCATTTGCATTTTAGCAGGTTTTCCATTAAAAGTGACACTTTTCTTTGGAGAATGTGTATTAATTCTTCTTTTTTGTAATACAGGATTGGGTATATGGGCTGGCAGTGCTTTTGCAAATTTTGAAGAAAGTGATAGAGGTAATCCAGACATTTTAGTTCAGTTTATGTTGATGGGTACTTCGGCCTTTATTTCTTCAATAATTCTAATTCTTCCAGCTACAGTAATGCTTTGGAATCACGATTTAGGTTTGTTTGCAGGTTTGATATTTTCATTTGTTTCCTTTGGAATTTTGTTTGCAGGCATCAGAGCAGCTTCGTCTTCTTACAAATCGATTTTCATAGATAGTTATGGAGTATAGTTCGCCGAATAGGATAATAATAGCCTTTCCATACTAAGTTGTGGTATTGGTTGCATCCGAGGAAATGGAGTCTTATTTTCAAGCTTTAGAAAAGAAAGCTGACAATTGTTACTCAATAGTTTCTAAGGCTCGTAAAGCCGGTTTTGACCCCTCAACTGATGCTGAAATTCCAAGAGCTAAAGATTTAGCAGAAAGAGTTGAAGCTCAGGTTGGCCCAGAAGGTATTGCACCTCGAATTAGAGAGGTTGCAGAAGATAATGATCGAGAGACAACTGCATTAATAATTGCCAAAGAATTAGCAGGTAAATTAAAAGCTGAAAGTGGTGTTGAGATAGCTCTTGAACAAGCTGTTCGAACATCACTATCAATACTCACTGAAGGAGTCCTTGTAGCTCCTACAGAAGGTGTTGTCAAGATAAGTACTTTGGAAAATAACAATAACACGACTTGTGCTTCCATATACTATGCAGGACCTATACGTGCTGCAGGCGGAACTGCCCAAGCATTGTCAGTCTTGATAGCTGATGTGGTAAGAAGAGAATTAGGCTTAGATGCTTACATTCCAACACCTGCCGAAATTGAAAGATATAAAGAAGAAATACCTTTGTACAAGAGAGCAGTTAATCTTCAATATGTACCTAGTCCTGAAGAGATAGAGACGATTGTCAAGGCGTGTCCAATATGTATAACTGGAGAGCGAACCGACAGATTAGAAGTTGCTGGAAATAGAGATTTACCTAGAGTTGAAACCAATTCATTAAGAGGTGGAGCTTGCTTAGTTTTAGCAGAAGGTCTTTGTCTTAAAGCTGCCAAAGTACTCAAGCATGTAGATAATTTATCAATTAGTGGATGGGATTTTCTAAGAACTTATACTGAAAAAAAGCGTAGTTCCGCATCCGGCAATGTCAAAGAGCATAAATATCTCAAAGATGTTCTTGCAGGCCGTCCTATTTTTGCATTTCCANNNCCGGTTCTTTCCGATTGCGTTACGGTCGTTCACGAACTTCGGGCTTGGCCTCTATGTCTATTCACCCATCAACAATGTTGATTGTTGATTCATTTGCAGCTATTGGAACTCAAATTAAACTTCAACTACCTGGTAAAGCTACAGCTGGCAATCCCTGCGATTCCATAGAGGGGCCTGCAGTTTTATTGAAAGATGGTACTTACATGAGATTAGATGACTACGGTTTGGCTAAGAAAGTAGTTAATGATGTTGAGAAAATTATAGATCTTGGAGAAATTTTGATACCTGTAGGTGAATTCATTGAAAATAATCATCCTTTGCAACCCTCTGGTTGGTGTGAGGAGTGGTGGTTTGCTATATTAAAAAGTAGAAATTTAGACGAATACAATGCGAATGGTGATTTTGAAAGTACTTATAATTACAGTTTAGCAAACAAAGTACCTTTACATCCTCGTTACACCTATTATTGGGCAGACTTAGGAGCTAAAGAAATATTAGATGTTAGAAAACAATTAGTTAGGAATAGTGAGAAAGTTCTTGGTAACACATTTCCTTTAATGTACAAGGAAATTTTTATTCGACTTGGTCTTTTTTACAAGATAAATAACAATACAATTATCTTAGATGATGGATACGAGCCTTTAATCAAGCAATTGGGTCTATCAAAAGAAGGAGATTCTATTGTTTCTCATTGTGATCTAATTGAAACGGAAAATACTTTGGAGTTAATTTCGCATTTATCAGGTATTGAAATAAAAAATAAAGCACCTACTAGGATTGGAGGTAGTATGGGTAGGCCTGAGAAGGCTAATGAAAGGCGTATGAAGCCTCCACCCAACGTTCTGTTTCCTTTAGGAGAAACAGGTAGTAATCAAAGATTGATTAATACTGCACTTAAATCTAGTACAAATAATCGTGGATTTTCTCAAGGTTTATCTGGCAAGATTGAACTTAATGTTCAGTTACGTTATTGTAAAAAATGCCATAAGGAAACTGTTTCTTTAAGATGTTGTGAATCATTAACAATGGTTAAAGAAGATCCTAGAAAGCGTATTGTGGATCTTTCAGAAATGGTTGCACAGGCATTAAATAATACAAAAGTAGGAATATTGCCAAAAGTTAAAGGTGTTAAAGAATTAAAAACGGCTAATAAGATTCCTGAAAGTATTGAGAAAGGTATTCTTCGTGCACAGAAAGATTTACGGGTTTACAAAGATGGAACATTGAGGTATGATATGATTGATTTGCCGATTACACATTTTTATCCAAGAGAGATTGGTTTAACTCTAGACAAGGCTAAAGAATTAGGTTATTTGAAAGACTATAAAGGAAAAGAATTAACTTCAGTTGATCAATTATTAGAGATTAAAGTTCAAGATTTAATTGTTTCCGATAGGGCTGGAAATTGGTTAGTAAAAGTATCAAATTTTGTTGATGAAGAATTATCAAGATTGTATGGTCAAAAACCGTATTATAATCTTAAACCTAACTCGAGTCATGAAGAATTGATTGGTAGTTTGTTGATTTGTTTAAGTCCTCATACTTCTGCAGGGGTTTTGACTAGATTAATTGGTTTTACGTCTGCTAAAGCCCAATATGGTCATCCGTTTTTACATGCTGCCAAAAGAAGGAATTGTGATGGTGATGAAGATTCAATTATGCTTCTTTTAGATGGTCTATTAAATTATTCAGATAGTTTTGTACCAACAACCAGAGGAGGAACAATGGATATTCCAAGAGTTTTATCGACACGTATAGATCCTGCTGAAATTGACAGTGAAGCCCACAATGTGGAATTAAATACTTCATATCCCTTAGAGTTATATGAAAAGGCTGAGGAAATGGTACCTGCAAATAAAGTAGTAGGTCTTTTGGATATGGTTTCTAATCGATTAGAAACCGAAAGTCAATATGAAAACTATGGTTTTACACATTCCTCTTCAAGTATAAATCTAGGTCCTTCTGAATCACGTTATGTTACTTTAGATTCGATGAAAGCAAAAGCTTTAGCATCTTTGGTTTTAGCATCTAAAACAAGGGCGTCTGATGCTACTTATGTTGCTGAACAGACGATTGAAAAGCATTTTATTAGAGATATTATAGGTAATTTACGTTCCTTCTCAACTCAAGGTGTTAGATGTAAAAAGTGTACTAAAAAGTATAGGCGCCCACCATTGAAAGAAACTTGTTTTTGTGGTGGTAGTCTTCAATTGAATATATCTCCAGCATCAGTTGCAAAGTATCGTAAAATAGCTACAGAAATTTCTGAAACTTATGGCGCACGTCCATTTATTAAGCAGAGACTGGAACTTGCATTTAATGCAATTGAAGATACTTTAGAAAATGAACAAATCAAACAGATGGATCTTGGTGCATTTCTTTGATACATATAATGGATACAGTAAAATCAACCAATAACTGGCTTTCTACTTTTTTTTTTGATATTAAGGATTCAGCTTTGGCAATTCAGCAGACTGAAGGTAAAGGTCGTAGGGGTAATATTTGGGATTCCAAAAGTGGAGGTCTATATTTTTCATTTATTTCTTCAAACCACAGGCTCCTACCATTTATTACTGGAATAAGTGTTGTGGAAGCTTTAGCAGATATTAAAGAAAATATTCAACTTAAGTGGCCTAATGATATAGTAGTTAAAGAGAAAAAATTAGGAGGAATTCTCTGTGAAAATCATGGTGGCTGTACTGTCGTTGGTATTGGTTTAAATATTAGTAATAATCTTTTACTTTCGGATGCTATTAGTCTTAGTGCTCTTAATTATAATTTAGATAGTTTAGATTTTATTTCATCTTTTAAGTTTAATTTTAACAACAATTTAACTTTATCTTCTCAGGAGATATTAGAGAAATACATGGAATTCGATTTTTTAATGGGTAGAGAAATAGGTTGGAGTAGAGGTTCCGGAATCGTTCAATCCATAGATATTGATGGGTCATTAGTTGTTAAAACAGAAGATAAAATGGTAAATTTGTATTCAGAGGAGATTAGCATTGAAAAATATTGAATCTATACTAAAAACAGCTTTCGTGGATTTCTATCCGGTTGTAGATTTGCCTAAAAATTACTCAGTCTTAGATTTAAATAAAAATAGCTGGAACTTACCTGAAACTGAATTTTGTATTGGTAAATATGATGAATATCGTCCAAATATGTATAATACTAATATTTTTGCAGGTATTCGCAATATCCATATGGGGATTGATATCGGAGGTCCAGTAGGGACTTCTTGTATGGCTTTTACAGATGGAGTCATTTCTCATTATGGTTATAATCCTGAACCTGGAGATTATGGTAATGTTATAATCACTAAACATAAAATTTCTCAAACTACAATTTGGGCTCTTTACGGGCATCTTGATTCTTTATCAATTGCTAATAAATCGGTAGGACAAAAACTGTCGGCAGGTGAAATTTTAGGTAATTTTGGAAATAATCAAGAGAATGGGGGGTGGGAACCGCATCTCCATTTCCAACTTTCGCTAATTGAACCTCTTACTCATGATCTTCCAGGTGTTGTTTCTTCTGAAGATAGAAAGCAAGCTTTACTTGATTATCCTGATCCACGATTAGTTTTAGGTCCTCTTTATTGATTATTATGTTAAGAAGTTTTTAATTAAGCTATTTTATAGACAATTATGAAACCATTTTCTGCAGTTCTTATCATGTCACTTTTGATAGTGTCTGGTTGCTTAGATAGTTTGAAAGAACAGATAGTGTCTTGTGATAATATTACAGGTCAATGCAGATATGAAATTTTGCAAGATACTAATTATTCAAAGTTGCATATTGAAATTAATTATGTCACTGATAATTCTCCAGCTTCGGATGCAGTTGATCTTTTGAAACAAAGAATCAAAGAGGTTTCAGATAAGACTGTGATTACAGTTAGCCAAAGTGCATTTGGTAGCACGGATAATAGTTATTCTTTAGAAGAAATAGTTGATATAGAAAAGAATCAACGTGAAAGATTCAAGGGCGGTGATACTTTTGTTATACATATATTGTATCTTAATGGAGAATATCAAGACAATGATAAGACATTAGGTTTGGCATATACTGGTTCTTCTTTTGTTTTATTTAAAGAAAAGATAGAAGATGCATCTTTTCTGTTAATTTCTTCAACAGACATTGAGAAATCAGTAATAGTGCATGAATTTGGTCATCTTCTGGGCTTGATAAATAACGGATATCAATCACCTCATGATCATGAGGATCCGCAGCACCCGAATCATTCAAATAATGAAGAATCAGTTATGTATTGGGCTATTGAAAGTCAAGATATTGGCAACCAGATAAGTGGTGAGCCGCCTAATGACTTTGATGCAGATGATTTAGATGATTTACGCCTTATGAAAGAAGGTAATCTTTAGTGAATATTAATTACTCTAGAATAACTTTTTTGTATATGATATTTATGATATCTCTGAGTCATATTCCACAGGACAACCTCTCTTCAGTTACAAATTCTAATTTTAGTCATTTAGATTCAATATTCCATTTAATTGAATACACCTTATTTGGTTTTTTACTACATCAATCTTTCAAAGAGGATACGTTACTCAGTATTTCTCCAATCTGGAATACTTTCATTTTCGGATTACTCTTTGCTATTAGTGATGAACTTCATCAAAATTATGTTCCAGGAAGAAATATGTCTTTTGTAGATTTATGCTTTGATTTTATTGGTATTAATATAGGATTATTAGTCTCATTTCAGAAAAGTTAAAGTCTCTTTAATCTCTTTTTAACAATTCGTTTTCTCTTAGGAACTGGGTCAGTATTGAATGTAACCCATCCGGTTCCTTTTTGCGTGCAATTTGGTTCTTCAGAATAGTCTGCAGCCATGATATTCGGCGCGGAGAGAGATTAGTTTATATAGTTATCCTCTAAAATAGAATATTTCATTGCCAGGTGATGAGAGTAAGCCCCTTTCTGTTAACCGGAAACCGGTTGGCGACATTTAGCTTTGCTTCCTACCTACCGCTCCCGAGCAGGTCTATGCGGTTACTTGGAATTGCTCCAGCAGGGATGTTCGTTTCATCAAATTCTTCACCGATGTCACGTCCTAGACGATCATTCCATAGAGTGAGACTGTGTCGTTTCTGTTTCATTGCCGACCCTCTCGGGCCCCTTGCGGCTGCTTTGCTCATGGAGAGGGGACTTTCCTCAGCTCGAGGCCGTCGGTCGCCCTTCATCTCCTGACAATATAGAATAATGTAAGTGGAATATATAATTCACGTTATAGTAAATCCTTATTTAGCCGTAATATTCGCAAAGTATGTCCAATCGAGATTTTGATGGTGAAAATGCAAATAAGCAGGATTCAGATTATCAAAAATCATATGATAAATGGAAGAAGAATATTCTAGAGCCTTCACTTAAGAAAAATCCAGAAAGACTGAAAGAGTTTATGACAACATCCAGTCAAAAGGTAGATAGATTGTACACTCCTTTAGACAATTCTAGTATAAACTTTGAAGAAGACATATCTTATCCTGGTGAATTTCCTTATACGCGAGGTATTCACTCCACCATGTATCGTGGTAGATTATGGACTATGCGTATGTTTGCAGGTTTTGGTTCAGCAGAGGAGACTAATGCACGTTTCAAGTATTTACTGAATCAAGGCCAGACTGGACTTAGTACTGCTTTTGATTTACCTACCCTTTATGGATATGATAGTGATTCACCTCTAGCAGCAGGTGAGTTTGGAGAGTGTGGAGTCGGTGTTAGCAGTTTAGAAGATATGTCTATTTTGTTCAAAGACATACCTCTTGACAAAGTTACTACCTCAATGACAATTAACTCACCAGCTGCTATGACTTGGGCAATGTATATTGCAAATGCAGAAAATCAAGGGATACCTAAATCAAATCTTGGCGGAACAATTCAGAATGATATTTTAAAGGAATATATAGCTCAAAAAGAATACATATTCCCCCCACTTCCATCAATGCGATTAGTTACAGACACTGTAGAATATGGAACAAAACATATGCCAAAGTGGAATACAATCTCTATTTCAGGATATCATATTCGTGAAGCAGGTTCAACTGCAGTTCAAGAATTAGCTTTTACATTAGCTGATGGTTATGCATATGCTGATTGGGCTATCGAAAGAGGTTTAGATATTGATGAGTTTGCACCACGTTTTAGTTTCTTCTTTAATGCACATAATGATTTCTTTGAGGAAATAGCGAAGTATCGGGCAGCTAGGCGTATTTGGGCAAGAGATATGAGAGATAAATATGGAGCTAAAGATCCACGTAGCTGGACACTAAGATTCCATACTCAGACTGCAGGCTGTAGTTTAACTGCTCAACAGCCTGAGATAAATATTGTAAGAGTAGCTATTCAAGCCATGGCAGGAGTACTAGGCGGTACTCAATCTTTACACACTGATTCGATGGATGAGGCATTGGCTTTGCCTTCTAAGAAAGCAGTTCAAATTGCTTTAAGAACACAGCAAGTTATAGCTCATGAGTCAGGGGCTGCAAATGTCATAGATCCGTTAGGAGGTAGTTATTATCTTGAATGGCTTACAGATGACATGGAAAGGCAAGCTAGAGACTATTTTGATAGAATAGAGTCACTTGGTGGTGTAGTTCCAGCAATTGAAAAGGGATTTTTCCAAAAAGAGATTGCAGCAGCTGCTTACAAATATCAACAAGAGATAGATAACAAAGACAGAATAGTTGTTGGAGTTAATCAATATAATTCTGAAGAACAAGTAGAGATACCAATTCTAGAAATGGATCCTGAAGGCTTTGAGAGGCAATGTGCAAGATTAAAGAATTTGAGAAGTTCAAGAGATAAGGGTAGACATTCCGCAGCCTTGGCAGCAATTGAAAAGGCAGCTGAAGGAGAGGATAATTTGATGCCTCATTTTATTGAAGCGGCTAAAGCTAAGGCCACTTTAGGTGAGATGTGTGATGTTCTAAGAGGTGTTTTTGGTGAATATAGAGAAGGATCAGATTTTTAGTATTAAAATATGTATTACATAATTGGTTTAACTGGGAGAAATGCAGCAGGAAAGGGAACGGTTGCAGATTTATTAAAAAAACGTGATTTCATTTATCATTCACTTTCAGATACTTTGAGAGAAGAATTAAGCAAGCGTAACATGGAAGAAAGTAGAGATAATTTAATTTCTATTGGGAATAGTTTGAGAAGTCAGGGTGGTCCTGGTGTTTTGGCAGATTTAATGATAAAAAATATAAATACGTCAGATAATCATATAATTGATTCTATTCGAAATCCTTCAGAGGTTCATTCTCTTAGAAGGCATTATTCTGAACATAAGTTCATTTTGATTTCAATTGATGCAGATCCAAAGATACGTTTTGATCGATTGATGCAAAGAGAGCGTAAGGGTGATAGTAAAAATTGGGAACAATTTCTTGAACAAGAATTGTTAGAAGAAAATAGTGATGATCCCAACAAGCAACAATTATTTAATACTATTAAAGAAGCTGACTTCAATATTGATAACAGTGGGAATCTAGCTGATTTAGAAGATAAATTAAGTTTAATTATTGATAATTTATAGTGTCATTTCATATGTTGCAGTTAATATGAACATAAAGACAATTGGAAGTAAGTGAAAAGCCATTCCAAATGCTACATTCACAGCCATCCATCTTCCTGCATAATTATTTGGCATTTCCATCACTTTATCAACAACAGTATTAGTGGTGTCAACTACCTTTCCTGCAAAGTACCCTACAAATTTGGCTACTCTTTCGTGAGGTAGTGCTTCACTTCCTTTGTCTCTTGAATTCTTTAACCAATCACCCATTTGTAGCATGCGATCAACCATTGGTCTATATCTTTCAACATCCACACTAATCAACTTCATTGCTAGTTTTTGTGTATCTGATACTCTTCTCCAATCAAGATATGAATGGCCAATGAAAAATATGATGATTGCGATTATTTGCCAGTCCGGAGTCATATCCCAATTTGGTGGCTCCAATTCTTTTCCAAATACCCTGACAACTCCCTCTTGAGGTTCAAATATCACAAATCTAAGTATTGCAATTGTTGCAGGTACCAATAATCCTACAATGAATTTAGCAGCGATAGAGTATCCCTTTGGTATTTCTTTTAATCTTTCAAACAACCATTTGAGATGATGTCCATGTATTTGTATTGCTTTTAAAGCCGGTCCACCCAGAAAAATAAGTCTCTGAATGATAGGTATGAATATTAGAATATGAAAATACAATTCCCACGGCGTGTCCCAAGTAAAGTGCTCGGTAAACATTCTATTACTCTTAGTCAGAGGAGGGTGTTAAAAAAAGGAACCAATAGGCTGTTGTGGCAAAACACAGAGGACGACGCTCAAAAAAGCAAGAAATGATTGCTCGGACACGTATTGAGACACTTTTCAACCTAGCATTGGATTATTCTAGTGAAGGTAAAAAAGAGGAATCTAAAAAAATTGTTAAGTTGGCTCTTTTAATTAGTAAGCGTTATAATCAACGTTTAACAAAGAAACAACGTCTTCAAATATGTAGAAATTGTAACCTCTTTTTTAATTCAGATAACTCAAGAAATCGTTTATCTCCTAAGGGATGGAAAGTAATTACTTGTTTGGAATGTGGTAATTTAACAAGATTTTCTAAATAGTTTTAGTTTGAATCGATTGTTTTTTGTTCAAGTTCTTTTCTATAGTCTTCTAATTTATTTGCAATATTTTCATTAGATATTGAAATTATTCTTAAAGCGAGTAGTGCTGCATTCTCACCTCTACCAATTCCTACGCCTGCAACAGGTACACCTGGTGGCATTTGGACAACAGAGAGTAAAGAATCTAGATTTGCAGGAGAGCTACTTGAAGCACAAGGTACGCCAATTACTGGCTTTAATGTATGTGCAGCGACAACTCCCGGTAATGCTGCTGATAATCCAGCTAGAGCAATAAAAACATCAGCTTTTGCTTCTTTAATGATAGTTACAACACGATCTGGTGTTCTATGTGCCGATGCTACATAGGTTTCATATTTGATGTCAAATTTTTCTAATATTTTTTCAGCTTTCTGTGCGGTAGGTCTGTCTGTGGCAGATCCCATGATGATAACAACTTGTGTCATGATTATGCAAAAGGCCGTGCTATAAGGAGTATTGTTCCTATGTCAATCTTTTAGAGTGGGCGTTAGTGCGCTATTGCGCCCGGATAGTGTAGCTTGGAATCACGGAAGCTTGCGGAGCTCCAAACCCGGGTTCGAATCCCGGTCTGGGCGCCATATTCTTTTAATGGGTTGTTAATAACGAGGTAGTTGACCAACATCGCGAAATATATGGTAGTTGCTATTTTTTTAGTAACAATTTTTTCTCCTTTTGCCCAGCCAGACTCTGAGTTTACGGGCATACCTCAAGAAAATTCAAGCCTTGTTGATCCGAGATTGAGTTTAGTGTTTGATGATCCTTCAAGAGCTGAAGAATTAGGTTTATCACCTGCACCAGTAGGAAAAATAAGTTTGATAGCACAAGTCGATAAATTAAATATAATTCATAGTGATTTTATTGAGAATTTGGGAGGAGAGATAACTTCAAGTTTTTCTCGTTTTGATGCTATAGGTTTCCTTTTACCTTTAGAAAAAGTTCCAGAAGTCACATATCTTCCTGGTTTAACTTGGCTTGAAGCTGATGTTTTATTTTATCCAACATTAGATAATAGTATAGACACAATAGGTACAAATGTAATTTGGAATCAATTTGGCTTTAAAGGTGAGGATACTACAATTGCTATTTTGGATACTGGCGTAGATTTTGACCATGAATCTCTTGATGATTTGGATGATGATCCAAATACTGATGATCCAAAGATTGCAGTTGATTCTAATGGTATGCTAGGATTCTATAATGCAAATACAGATTTAGAATATCCAGATGAACAACCCCATGATTCAGGTAGTCACGGAACTCATTGTGCAGGTATTGCTGCAGGAACTGGCGGGTCTAGTGGAACTTATTCAGGTGTTGCACCACAAGCAAACTTAGTTGGTGTAATTGCTTTAGATGGGGGTTCAGGTGACGAACAAGATTTATTGAGAGCTGTTGATTGGACAATACAAAATAAAGATCGTTTTTCAATAGATGTAATGTCTCTTTCATTAGGAGGTGTTATTACAATTCCAGGTGCCACTAATACCGGCTCTTCTTCCATTTCACAGGCTTTAGATACGGCAGTTGAGGCAGGAATTGTTACAGTTGTGGCTATTGGAAATGGTAATTTGGGTATAGCTGCTCACCCCTCTTCAATATCGTATCCGGGTGACAGTGAAAAGGCAATTACAGTAGGCTCAGTAAATGATGAACATAATAGAGAAATTTATTCTTCACGAGGTCCAACTGGTGATGGCAGATTGAAACCTGATGTTATGGCACCAGGTGGCGCTATAATGTCAGCTTCTGCAGGCTCAGGAGATGGATATGTCTCCTATTCTGGTACTTCAATGGCTACTCCACATGTTGCCGGTGTTGCAGCATTGTTAATTCAGGCCAATCCTGATGTTGAACCTACTCAGAGTTCAGATTATGTTAAGCAGATACTAAGAGAGACTAGCGATCACAAAGTTCCTTTAGATATCGATTGCGGAGAACTTTTCACTCCAAATAATTGTTACGGATGGGGAACTGTAGAATTAATTGGGGCTGTATCTCGTGCTCAAGATTTAGATTCTACGATGTTCACCGGTTCTTCTGGTATTCAATCAGAGACTAATGAAACATTTGATGTTTCTATGGATCTCACGATGACAGAGTATACAAACAGAGGGAAGGATGGTGGTACAATTCAAAATTATTTCAGTGGAAGTCCATTACCTGATGAAATTAGATATGTGATAAAGTATTCCAGCTCTTGGCCTAAGCCTTCTAAGTTTACTTTTGATCCTAATACAGCTTCCGGTATTGATGTTGAAACAAATATCAAATCAGTTGTAGAAGTAGATAATAATTGGGTTATTGATGCTAGTTTCAATTATACTGGTCAATTAAGTTCAGGTACAATTGCAACTAATTCACCAGAGTTTATTTTTGATATCCAGGCACCTAGTTTTGATGATGTAACTGTAGTTAGTGTTGATTATTTTTTAAACGATATGCAAGGTAAGAGCCAAAGTATCTCAGTTTCATCTTTTACAGATCTTCCAGATTTATTTGTAGAAGAACTAATTGTACCTAGTTCAATGTCATCAGGCCAAGATGTAGTAGTTACAGCTCGAGTTGTTAATGACGGTCCGGGTCCTGCACGATATTTTGAGGTTGATTTTTACAATGATGATGTAATATTTCAGACGATTGAAACTTCAAGCAAGTTACCTTCTAATGAAGCTGCAAATATTCAAGCTAATTGGATAGCTGAAGAGGGAAATCACATTTTGAAAGCAGTAATCAAGCAAACTAGTCCTCAGGACGCAGATACTTCTAATCAAGAACTTCAAATTAATGTGCAGGTAGATGGTTTTGTAGATTCACAATCTCCTATGGTTTTTATAACTGAACCTTATCAGAACGAAGTTGTCTCAGATTTGGTGATTGTTAAGGGTACAGCTAGTGATGATAATAATATCGTAAAAGTAGAAGTACGTGTTTCTCCAAATGAATGGCAAGTTGCTAATGGCTTTCAAGATTGGGTTTGGGCTTGGAATACCAGTCAAGATCTCAATGGCCGCTATACATTGGAATCACGTTCTTTTGATGGCTTCAATTATTCAAATATATATTCAGTTGATGTTGAAGTGACTAATGATGGAGCTAATCGAAGGCCTACAGCCTCGATAATATCCGATATTAGTGAGTTGTATGTTTCAGACAAGATAGTATTTTCAGGTAATGGTTCATCAGATGATTCTGAAATTTTAAAATATCAATTTAATTTCGGAGATGGCAAAGAGACTGGATGGTTAACGGATTCTTGGGTTGAATACTATTATGAGGAAGCTGGCGACTATGAGGTACAGTTGCAGGTCGAAGACGACGAAGGAGTAAGATCTTCATCAGCTGATTCTATAAACATAAAAGTATTAGATAAAGCTCAAAATAGTAAGCCAGTAGCAGTTATCAGTTCACCTCAAATAAATAGTATTTTTGAAAGCAAATCGAATATTCAATTTTCGGCCCAAGGCACTTTCGATTCGGATGGTGATGAACTATTGTTTACTTGGTCAAGTAGTATAGATGGTCAATTCTATGAAACCTCACTTTTATTTTTCCAACTTCCTTTGAGTGAAGGAGTTCATGTTATTACTTTGACAGTCTCAGACTCTTCTTTATCTGATTCCGTTTCAACAAAGATCACTGTTACAGTTTCAGATGAATCATTTGAGGAGCAAGATCCTCTTTTACCTTCCTTAAGTATACTTACAACAACTATTGTTTTAGCAATAGTTACACTTTCAAGGCGTAGATTTTAATATCCACTAAATTCGACTTTAGAAACTTCATTTTCCCATAGTACCAGCTTTACAAGAGGTTCTAGTTTAGGCTTTAATTCATTCCATATCCATTCAATTAAAACTTCACTAGTAGGATTTTCTAAGCCAGTGATATCATTAAGATAGTTGTGGTCGATTTGTTTATAAATAGGAGAGAAGCTTTTCTCTATTTCATTAAAGTCTAAAACGAACCCACTATTTTTATCCATTTCACCTTGAATATGAATTTCCAATTTAAAGGCTAAACCATACAAGTTACTGCAAGGATGTTCTTTTGGAACTTTTGTTAATCTACGGGCAGATTCAAAACGTATTATTTGGACAAGTTTATGCATCTAAAGTTCGATGACGTCTCTTGGTTCCGGCATAATCCATCTTCTTTGCTTGTACTTCTTTAGAATTTCAGTCTTATCTTTACGTAGATTTCTATTAACGTGGATTAAAGCCATTTTCTTTGGTCTTGCCATATCATCTAATCTTTCTAATTGTTGCATTGAGCAGTGTGTTTTAGTTCCAATATTGATGGTTTCACCTTTTGGATTTTTAACAGTACCGTCCATGGTATAAGCATCGTGAACTAATAAATCGGCATTTGTATAAAGTTTTGATGCAGTTGGTGTAAACATGCCATCACCAGAATAACAGAATACTTTTGTTGGGCTACCAGCCTCAAGTCTTAGTCCAAGATTTTGAACGGAATGTCTGGTGTTTACAACTCTTAAATTCCAGTCGTCCCAGCGATGAGATCTCTGTAATTCTCTGAATCTTAGGGTAAATGTTAGATTGGCTACCATTCCTGGGTAAGCGAATTCCATTAATCTTTCAACATTTCGTTGTGATCCAACAGGTCCAAAAAGATAGAAAGGTCTAGTTCGACCATCTTCTTCCATTCTTTTCATCAAAGCAGGTAATCCGAAGACATGATCTGCGTGAAAATGAGATATGAATATTCCATCAAGATAATCGGGTCTTTTTGATTGATGCCATACTGAAGGTGGTGCAGTAGCTCCACAGTCTACCAACATTCTTCTTCCTGCAGCTTCTACTAATATGCAAGTATGTGTATAATCATTATCGAAAGCTTCTCCGACACCTAGAAAAGTAACTTTCATGCTACTCCTCCACTAACGAGTTGCGTTGATATGTTTAATTTTGGCTTATATCTCAAACTATGTTTCATATTCATTATTTCTCACCTTTACAAGGACTGCAGAAAGATAATCTGCATAAGTTGTATTTTTTCCAGACAGGCCAATTATATAAAATTAATTCATAACCTTTATCATATACCTGTTAAAAATCATCGATTTCTTCTTCTAAAACTTTCCAAATATTTGTAAACCGATCCATGTTCTGAACCAGCTAGTACCATAGAAACTGCTACCTTGGAAGCCTCTAAACCATCTAAATCAGAAATAATAGAAACTGTATGGCCTTGTATTGCTAAATCACATCCTGTCATTTCTTCTATAATTCTTCTAGTTTTCCCCTCTCTACCAATAAGCCGTCCTCTAATGATGCCTAATCTTTTCTTTGATCTACCAACATAATCTCTAATATCGACAACTTCCAAATAATAATCCATTTCTAATAATTGATAGGCCTTTTCTGGATTGAAACCTCTCCCAATAGCTCTTGCTGCACTTATTAATTGTAGTCCTTTAAGAGGGTCCTTCATATTTTGTTCACTAATCTCTATAATTCCTTCTTCAGATTCAATGAGCAGTTTGCATCCACTTAATTGTTCAAGTTTTCTTTTCGTTTTACCTTTCGGGCCTATGACAGCCCCTACTCGAGATAGTGGAACTTTTAGATAGTTCATTATTCGAAAATCTCCTTTTTTAGATTAGGTATTTGTTTTCTCCAGTATCGATACATGTTTTTCATATCTCTTGTGTGCAATTCCTTGTACAGAGGGTGTCCTTCCGGTACTGCTTGTCCTACGTCTATGATATAAGGTTTTTCTCTTACATTTAAAATATTGTATTCACTAAGATCGCCATGACTCAATTTATTCTTACGGTATGAATTAATTGAGATTAGTAAATCATTTAGAAAGTTATTTGGATTTTCAGGTATTAATTCTTTTATTGTAGGATATGGTCTGTATCTCCATCCCATATATTGCATTACAACAATATTTTTATGAACATGAAAGGGTTTTGGTACGTTAGTGCCACTAGCATGCATTGAGTGTAAATTTTTGTATTCTTTTTGGGCCCAAGTAAAAACTCTCTCACGATGACTATTTCCACTGCTCTTAAATCGTGGATCACCATCAATATATTTTTCAAGTTTTCTGAAAGTAGCTGTATTTTGTCGATATATTTTAACTGCCCTATTTCTGCCATCAAAAGTTTTTGCTCTGAAAACATTTGCTTCCTTACCTGTTGCAATAATATTTTCTAATGTAGAAATAATTCCTCTGCTGAACATTTGTTGAATATTTTTTAGTGTATTCTCATCAAACACATCATCAATTGTTTTTCTTCCATCTCTATCTTTAGATTGGATGGTACGGCCAATATTCCAATCCAGACTTTCAATATTAGTTCGCATTATCAGTAAATATCTAGTATTTCCGGTATCTTACCACGTCTTTTTAAATTTGAAGTTTGAGTAGGAGTGTATCTAAACTTAACATCAGCTTTACTATCTTGGAATGACCAAGGAACTACAATTAGTAAATCATTTTCTCTTACCCACATTCGTCTTCTCAATTTCCCAGGAATTCTCCCCATACGTCTTTCTCCATCTTCACAAATCAATTGTAAACGTGATCCTCCTTGGAAGGTTTCAGCTACTGCAAATATTTCCCCTTTGGGCCTGTACGGTAATTTTACTCTTAGATTTGCTTCATCAGGTGGAGGTTGATTTTTCTTTGATTTTTTACCTTTATTTTTCTTAGGATATGTCGGTTTCTTTTCGGTATCTTCCTTCTTCTCTTCAACCTTTTCAGTTTTCTCTTTATCTGATACTTTCTCTTCAGAATCTACTTTTTTATCTTCTTTTTCTGACGATGCCACATTAGTGTTCTATACACTTCCCATATAAGATTGCCGCCCGAGCTCTTATGGCACCCTTCCCAATTAACTTATAATGAGTCTACGCAGAACTCCACTTTCTAATCATCATAGAAAACTTGGAGCTAAGATGGTTGATTTTGCAGGGTGGGAAATGCCTATACAATATAGCAGTATACTCTCAGAGCATAAATCTGTTAGGGAGACTGCAGGTATTTTTGATGTTTCTCATATGGGTCAAATATTTGTTAAAGGCCCAGATACAGTGAAGTTTCTATCATTTATTACAACTTGGGATATGTTACGTCAAAAAGATGGAGATTGTAGATATTGCCATATATTGAATCATAAAGGCCAGATAATCGACGATACTATTGTTTATACAATAAGTAATACTGAATATTTATTAGTTCCTAATGCTTCTAAAATAAAGGAAATAATGGATTGGCTATTAACTAATTCGAATGATTTTAATATTACTATTAAAGATTTGTCTGCTTCCTATTTTTGTTTAGCCCTTCAAGGTCCTGAAGCACCTAGATTACTGGGTCAACATCTTAATACTTCTGTAAATTCATTTCAATTAGAAACATTAAATGATATTATAGTGAGCGGAACTGGCTATACTGGAGAAAGAGGTTGCGAAATAATAGGTCCTCTAAATCAGATTGAAATACATTGGGAATCCTTAGTTGATATGGGTGCAATTCCCATAGGGCTTGGTGCTCGAGATACCTTACGGTTGGAAAAGGGGTATCTTTTATCAGGTCAGGATTTCAAGGGGACCGAAACTACATTGGAAACAAATTATGCTTGGGTAATAGATTGGAATCATGAATTTATTGGACGAGAAGCTCTTGTGTCTCAAAAACAAAATAATTATTCTAAATTATCTGGAATTTTACTAGAAGATAAGGGAGTCTTGAGACCTGGTTGTTCAGTATATTATGAAAACAATAAAGTTTCAGAGCTTACTAGTGGTTCTTTATCTCCGATATTACGTAAGGGAATTGGCTTATCATATCTTGATTTGGATATCGATTCTGAAGTCACGGTTGAAGTACGCGGTAAGCACTTAAATGGACGTGTAGTGAGAACGCCATTCCTATGAGTGAAGTCCCAGATAATCTGTCGTATACTAAAGATCATGAGTGGATGCTTGTTGACGACGATGGTAAGATAAGAGTAGGCATTACAGATCATGCACAAGATGCATTGTCTGATGTAGTATTCGTCGAGTTGCCAGAAATTGGCTCAAAATACTCTGAAGGTGATGCGATGGCTGTAGCTGAATCAGTTAAAGCAGCTAGTGATATCTATGCTCCAGTTTCGGGTGAAATAGTGGAAGTTAATGATAAACTTGAAGAGTCTCCTGAATTGATTAATGAATCGCCTTACGAATTCGGTTGGATGGTGGTTATGGTTCCAGATAAAAAATTAGAAAATAATTTAGATTCTGAATCGTATCGGAAATTAATTGATTAAACATCTTAAGGTAGTTGCAACGGAAGCCCAAAAAGCTAAAATATTTTTAGAGGATTGTAACGCATTAAATGATGATTTCTTACCTATTAAGAAAGCGGGTTTTGTTCTTTGGCCACTAAATTTTGAAGTGAAAGGTGAAATAGTAGTTTGTGAAGGCTTGTCATCGAAACGAGTTTCACGTGATTATAGATTAAAACTCCCTCCAGAATTAAGAAATATTGCACCAAGAGCCTTTGATATATTTGGAAGTATGGCGATAATAAAAATGAATGATGAGATTATGGATTATTTAGATATAATATCTAAAACTTTACTTGCTTCTAATCCCAATATTGACAGAGTCGCTTTAGATCAGGGAGTTAAGGGTGAGTTCCGTATTAGAGAATTAGTTATGATTCAAGGAGAATCAAACTTTATTGGAATCCATAAAGAGAATGGTTTGAAACTCAAATTGGACGTTTCCAAGGTTTATTTTTCGCCTCGTTTAGCTATGGAACGCAAGCGGATAGTAGACTATGCATCTAAGGGTGAAAGTATTCTTGACGCATTCGCAGGCGCTAGTCCATTCTCGGTAGGTTTAGCCAAGAAGGGCTGTAGGGTTACATCAG
>MIZB01000129.1_pt1 | contig 21372 bp, 18 predicted proteins | sample 888171 | NCBI WGS metagenome assembly MIZB01 (sample SAMN05440186, study PRJNA335308) | marine metagenome | isolation source: marine water
CAGCACCTGGAACAAATATTATCCAGGCAGAGGCATGTTATGCAAGTGGTAGTTGCTACAACCGATTGCCAGGGCAAGATGCAGCAGATAATGGATACAGTGGAAGGGGTAGCGGTACTTCTTATGCAGCTCCAGCAGTAACTGGAGTGATTGCTTTGATAATAGAGGCTAATCCGGAATTAAACCCTCTAGAAATTCGAGAAATTTTACGTTTGACTGCTGAAAGGAGAGAAACTTTGTCTTCAGCAGACGGTGAAGGTGTTGAAGAAGGCCCTTGGGCAACATATCCAGAATTAGATCCTTATTGGAATCGTCATTTTGGATGGGGGATGGCAGATGCTTATGAAGCTGTCAAATCAGCTCTAATAAATACAGATTTAGAAAATATAAATGTTGATTTACAAGCTCATATAACTGATAGTTCATTTGGATGGCAAACTGGGAGTAACGTTAATGAGTTCATGGGTATTTCTTGGGGTCGTGGAATCGAATTATCTAAAGTAGAATACAGTCTAGACGGCAGCTCTTGGAAAGAAGTTTCATATGAGGAAAGTAGTAACGAGTCGATTTATGTCAATTGGAAAATTACTTTAGATGCTAATGATGTAGCATTCACTGGAGATCATACATTGCTAATTAGGGCAGTTGGAGACTCGGGTTCATATTCATTATCTACACATTCTAGTTTCTATGCCTATGGAGAATCAGAAAGTTCTACAGATAATTTTATGGCAATTTCAGCAGTATTGGGGATTTTAGTAGTAGGTGTAGCAGTAGTTACAGCTTACAGGAATAAGTTATTCAACAATTGAATTTACAGGTAAGCCTTAAATCTAACAGGTAAAGTGTTGTAATGTGCGTGTCAATGTATTTATTGCAATAGGTGTCGTATTTGCAGTTATTGGACTCCTCGGAGTAACATATATTTTTCCCAAAATGATGTGTATATCAGGTCAAGATTTTGTAGACCAAATAGAGGTTTCATCCGGATTAGAAAAGTATAATGATTATTCAGTTGGAGATACAGTCACCATTTCAGATAGCATTGCGAGAATGGAACTCGATAATGGAGTGACATTTGTTTGGTTAGAAACGATAGGTAAGTCAGAAAATGATCCTCCTTTTCCTTTCAATTCTGATTTAATGGGAGATTATGGTGTTGGAAATAATATAATTATAACGTTTGAAGTTGTTCAGGAAGACGATGGAGACTATACAATGAAGGGCTACGAAAATGATGGATTAGGTTTGAGTCCAGATACGATTTCATCTAGATATTCTACAACAAATGAGTACATATTTATGGTTCTTATTTTGGGAGGCTTTGGTTCAATTTGTTATGGAGGATATACTGCATTTATAGGAAAAGATGATGAACCTCAAGATGATTGGGGATTTCCAGCGGAAGCGCCAGTTCAACCACCTGTAGCAGCTCCATCAATAGGAGTTCCTCCGGTTCAACAACCTCCAGCTCCAGTAGCACCTCCATCTCCAGTAGCACCTCCAGCTGCAGCACCTCCAGTTCCTTCTAGTGAACCTACTAGTATGACAATTACAGTTCCTCCGGGTGTAGCCCCAGGTCAAGTTCTGACAGTTGGTTTACCTGATGGTAGGTCTGTTAACGTTCAAGTTCCTGCAGGATGTAATGCAGGTTCTCAATTCACAATAACGGTGAACTAAATGAAAAATCAAGTACAAAAAATATGCTCGATGGCCATTGTTGGCCTGCTAATGTTTTCAGGTTGCATTGATACAGAAGAAGCTATAGGGACAAATATCAACCCTACAGCAGTTGTTGATGTAGTATCTGGTTTGCGTGTTGTAAATCTCAATGATCAAATTCAATTTGATGCTTCACAATCTGAGGATGAAGATGGATCAATAGCCTCTTACTTATGGGATTTTGGTGATGGAAATACAGCAACTACAAAGATGGCAATGCACAGATATCAGAATTCTGGCGATTACATTGTTTCATTGTCAGTTACAGATAATGATGGGGCCGTTGGTAACAATGATCAAGGATTAACTTACATTACAGTTTTGCATGGGGAAGTTAATGAAGGTTCTGGAGTACCTCACGGGATTTTATCGGTAAAGGCTTCAGTAGTATCACCAGGTGCTTCCGTAGATTTTAGTGGTGCAGGTTCATGGGCATGGTCTCAGGGTGATGACGGTGCTTGGTCAGTGTCAAACTCAGCCATAACTTCATGGTCATGGGATTTCGGTGATGGTGGAACTGAAACAGGTTCAGAGGTTTCCCATACATTCGGTTCAGCAGGCGGTTTCAGTAGTTTTTCAGTGCTTGGTAGTTATCCAGTTAAGCTTACAGTAACTAGTGAAGATGGCATTGATGATACAGTTTACAGGACTGTTCGAGTAATTGCAGAACAATCCTCGGAATCGAAATCTCCAGATCCTAAAGTTTACACAACAGTTAGTATAGGCGATCCACGAACATTAGATCCGGCAGAAGCTTACGATTCAGCAAGTGGAGGAGTACTTTCAAACACTTATGAAACTTTAGTCTTTTATGATAGAGATCAGGAAGATAAATTAATTCCAGTCTTAGCTACAGAAGTACCTTCTACTTCTAATGGAGGAATATCACAAGATGGTTTAACTTATACATTTAAAATTAGACAAGGAGTCACGTTCCATGATGGTTCAGAGATGGATGCAGATGATGTAGTTTTTTCAATTAATAGATTATTGATTATGGGTCTTGGTCCTTCTTGGATGTATGCCGAATTATTAGATAATACGGATGAAGATGGCGATGGTATAGTAGACAGTATTACAAAGATTGATCAATATACCGTACAATTTCAATTAAAAGAGGCAGCACCTCGATTTTTACCTATAATGGCCTACACAGCAGGTTCAATAGTTTCTAAGGATTGGGTTACTAGCAAAGGTTGCGGATATCCTGCAGAAGGTGTACAATGTACTTCAATTGAAAAGGAAGTAATGGGTACAGGACCCTACATGATGAATGAAGACTATGGTGGTAAATGGGTTGCAGAGCAATATGTTTTGATGCAATATTATCCAAATTATTGGAGAGGGTGGTCTGATAGTGAAAGACAGTCCTATGGAGTTACTGCAAAAGGTTTCATCGAAACTGTTGTCATAAAAAAGAATAATGATCAATCAGCCAGATTATTGGAACTTAGATCAGGAAATGCAGATTCAGTTTATGTACAACCAACTTTTGTAGATGAAGCATTAACCTACGATAATATTGATTACAAGTCCCCGCTTCCTTCAATGACTATGATTCAAATATCGTTTAATCACGATATAGCAAATCATGAAGGTTCAGCACCTTCCAGTGATTTCTTTGCTAATGAAGATGTAAGGAAAGGTTTCTGTTATTCATTTGATTATGATACTTTTATCAATGATGTAATTGACAATCGAGGTCAGCAACCAAGGGGACCTATACCTGATGGAATGTTAGGATATAATCCCAATGGACCGCAGTATACTTACGACCTTTCAATGGCTGAAATGCATTTCAGAGAAGCTGGGGTTTGGGATACTGGTTTTAGTATAGATGCATACTACAATTTAGGCAATGATATAAGGCTCGAAGGATTATTGCTACTTGAGAATTCGATAGAGAGTTTAAATCCAAAATTTGATATTGAAATTCAGGGACTTGAATGGCCATTGTTTTTGGATAAGCTTAAAACTAGAGAAATTCCATTATTTATGCTTGGATGGGGTGCAGACTATTCAGACCCACATAACTTTGCACATCCTTTCCTTCATGGTGCAGAGGGCTATTATCCTTCTAGTTATTTAGGATTCCAATATGATGATCTTGATGATTTGATTATGGAGGCAGCTGCAGAGCAGGATCCTTTCCAGAGAGTTGATATGTATCATGAGATTGCAGAACTAGAGCACGATAAAGCTTTACACATTTGGGTTTACCAACCAACAAGTTATAGAATAGTGAAAGACTGGGTTAATGGTTGGTATCACAATATGATGCACGGCACATTGTATTACACTTTGAGTAAGAGTTAGACACTCTATTCTTAAGTAAAACGTTCTTTAGCAGAACGTGAAGCTCTGGATATATGTAGCTCGAAGATTAGCACTGACTATTCCGGTCTTACTAGGTGTTACTCTCATCACATTTTACTTGTCATATGGTATGGGCGATCCTTTAGCTGCATATGTAACTGAAAGAACTACAGAAGAGCAATACGATATGTTAGCTGAGAAGCACGGTATCAATGAACCAATTTATGTTCAATATTTTACTTATCTCAAAAGTGTTATCACATTTGACTGGGGATATTCAGAAGTTCTCAATGAGGAGGTATCTGAAGCACTTCGGTACAGATTTGCAGCAACACTTGAGCTTTCGATTTTAGCTTTTGTATTTGCTGTAGCAACAGCCATTCCTCTTGGAATTTTTTCATCTATTAGGCAGAATCGTTGGGAAGATCATAGCATTCGTTTATTTGCATTAGCAGGTTCAGCAATTCCAATCTTTTGGTTTGCACTAGTTCTTCAATATTTTTTTGCTGTAACTCTTGATGTGTATATGCCTGATTTAAATTGGCCAATCACTTCTCGCTTTGACGAAGTTCTTTGGGAAATTAAAGATCCTATTGATATGAATACTAATTTTTTACTTTTCGATGCAATAGCCGCAGGTTCTTGGATTCATTTCAAAGATGCTTTACAGCACATGATACTTCCCGCTACAGTTCTGGCTTATAGTTCAATGGCAACAATTATTAGATTGATGAGAGGAAATATGTTGGATGTCCTAGGTCAAGATTATATTAGAACTGCCAAATCTAAAGGCCTTTCAGAACGTCAAATTACCTATAAGCATGGTGCTCCAAATGCTATGATTCCCACGGTAACACTTTTGGGAATGGGCTTTGCAGGATTAATTAATGGCTCAGTTTTGACTGAAACAATTTTCACTTGGCCAGGCCTGGGCGCATGGGCTATTACTGCAATGAGAAGCCTCGATGTATCTGCAATTCTTGCATATACTTTGTTTTCAGCTTTTCTTTACATAATCGCGAATTTAATTGTTGATATTTTGTATGCATTCTTAGATCCGCGTGTCGAACTAAGTGGTCATTCCAGTTTGGCTGAAATAATGATAGTTTCGCTTTCAATTTTACTCTTAATAACCACTTACTTTAGTGTAGATTATGCAGTCATACTTGGCATAATCATTCTATTTTCCTTAACTTCATTCTCGCTATACTCTATGGGAGTTAGATTTTGGAATAATCCAGATGACCTCTGGCTCCTTTTGTTATCATTAGGTACGTTGTTTGTAGTGTGGTCAATATTGTCTGGATTCTTTATGTCTATTTTAATTATCTTAACCTTTTCATATGTTGGTTATTTAGCATATAATTGGGATGAATTAAAAGAGGGTATTACGCCAAAAATTGATGAATTTAAAAGAACATTATACCAAGTTAGAAAGAATCCTCTCACGATGCTAGGTCTTTTTTTAGTGATTTCTCTAGTATCAGTTGCTTTTTTTGCACCTTGGCTTGCACCACCTTCAGAATCTCAAAGAGATCCTATGAGGATGGAAGAGCATTTTTCTTTTAATCAACCTAGGAATTTTCAGCCTCCTTGTTATTTTTCTTGTACTGCAGATTCAGGTGAAGTTGATGGTTACATATTGGGAAGTACAGACAGAGGTTACGATATTTATTATGGAATAGTTTGGGGTAGCCGCACTTCATTGGATGTAGCAGTTAAGGTTGTATTTACAGGTACATTTATTGCAGTTGTAATAGGAGCAGTTTCCGGATATTACGGTGGTAGAGTAGATGATATAGTAATGAGGATAACAGATGTCTTTATTGCTATTCCAGGATTAGTTTTGGCTTTGGCTATTATTGCAGTTACGGAAGATACTTCTATTGAAATGTTGATGTACGCTTTGATAATAGTGGGGTGGCCTGGATTTACAAGAATTATCAGAGCCGAAGCACTTAGAATTCGCAAATTACCTTACATTGAAGCTGCGAAAGCATCAGGAGCTTCAGATTTTAGAATAATATTTAAGCACGTAATCCCTAATTGTATTACTTCTGTAATTGTTATTGCAACTATGGATATGGGTGGTATCGTCTTATCTTTAGCAGCTTTAGGCTTTTTAGGATTCGGAGGGGGTCCAGATCTAGCAGAATGGGGTAAGCTAGTTTCGTTTGGACAAGATAATATCTTGTTAGGACAATGGTGGTCTTTCTTTTTCCCTGGACTAGTTATTGCCCTATGGGCTCTAGGCTTTTACCTTTTAGGAGATGGAATAAGGGATATTTTGGACCCTAAGCAGAGGAACTAATGCTAGAAATCGAGAATTTAAAAACAAATTTCAATACTTATGACGGTGTCGTTAAAGCATTGGATGGAGTTAATCTTAAGATTGAAGATGGAGAGATATTTGGTTTAGTCGGGGAAACGGGTAGTGGAAAATCGGTTACCTGTTATTCAGCTTTGAAATTGCTTCCTAAGGCGGGAGAAATAGTTGACGGGACTGTTAAATTAAATGGAGAAGATATAACAAATGCTTCAGATGAAAGATTAAGAGAGATTAGAGGTGGCGAAATAGGTATTATTTTTCAAGATCCTCTCTCTGCACTAAATCCAGTTATGACTGTTAATGAGCAAATTGGAGAAATTCTAGTTTTGCATCAAAATAAAGAAATTCAAGACTTAGCGTCAGAGAAAGGAATTCCAATTTATAAAAGTGAAAAATGGAAAGCTTCTCCAGGTGTGGAGTTTACAATTATGGCCTTTTGTATATCATTTATTTCTTTGTTTGTTATGTTAGGACAATGGGGATTCTCTTTGCCTTTCCTGTTTGTAATATTGTTGATGTTCTTTAGAGATTATGTGCAGAAAGATAATCCTGTTTCAGCTCTCGATTTAATGGTAATAGATGCATTATCTAGAGTAAAACTGCCTAATCCTGAGCAAATTGCGCATTCATATCCTCATGAGTTGAGTGGAGGGATGCAACAAAGGGTAATGATTGCAATGGCTTTAGCAGGTAAAGCTAAGATGCTAATTGCAGATGAGCCGACAACTGCATTGGATGTCACGATACAAGCCCAAATACTTCAATTAATTAAGGATATTCAGAAAGAAGAGAATATGTCGGTTCTTTTGATAACACATGATTTAGGAGTAGTGGCTGAAACTTGTGAAAGAGTTGCAGTAATGTACAAAGGTAAAATTGTTGAAGAAGCCTCTGTAGATGAAATATTTACAAATCCAAAGAATGATTACACTAAAGGGTTATTGAATGCAATACCGAAAGGCGGTAAAGAAAGGTTGAAAGTTCCTAATTTAGAGGAGGTTGGGACATCATGAAGGAAATTTTAACTATTAAGAATTTGAGGAAACATTTTCCTGTCAAAAATGCTTGGGGAAGTGATGTAGCTTTGGTTAAAGCATTAGATGGCGTTGATTTAAAGATCGAATCTGGCAAAACATTCGGTATAGTCGGTGAAAGCGGTTGCGGAAAAACTACCTTAATGAGAACGTTGCTCAGACTTGTAGAGCCCACGTCAGGTTCAGTTATTTTATCTGATGAAATTATTGGGAATGCAGTTTCTAGTAATAAATTAGAAGAGTTAACAGGAGACGAATTACGTAGTTTCCGCAAGCAGATAGGAGTAGTTTTTCAAGATCCAATGGGTGCTTTAAATCCTAGAATGTTGATTAAGGATATTGTAAGTGAACCATTAGCTATCCACGGCAGAACAGAAAATGTCCGTACACGAGTAATTGAATTGTTAGAAAATGTGGGCCTTGGAGAGGAGCACTTGTACAGATACCCTCATGAATTCTCAGGAGGTCAGAGACAGAGGATAGTTATTGCTAGAGCTCTTGCTCTTGATCCAAAAATATTAGTTTTAGATGAACCTACCTCTGCCTTAGATGTTTCAGTTCAAGCACAAATACTCAATCTTCTTAATGATTTGCAAAAGAAATATGATTTAACTTATATTTTCATTTCACATGATTTATCAGTAATTGAATATATGTGTGATCGTTTAGCAGTTATGTATTTGGGTAGGGTTGTTGAAGAAGCTGATACTGAAGAATTATTTTCTAATCCTCAGCATCCATATACCAAAGCACTTTTGTCGGCAACACCAAGTTTTGATAAGAAGAAAGAGAAAATTATGATCCTTGGAGACGTTCCGAGTCCAATTAATTATTTAGATGAATCAAAAGCTAAGTTAGCCACAGAAATAACCGAACAAGAGAAACTGGAAATCAGTGTAATTGAAGGAAAAGGGATCGACTATATTGTCCGTTCAAGTTTGAATGAAGTAGTTCCGCTAGTACAAATTTCAGATGGACATTTTGCGAGAGTAAAGTAACAATGACTGAACAAGCACCAATTCGTAGATTATTAGCTCACACAAAAAACCATAGATATACAATGTGGCTAGCTACTTTATTTTCTATATTAAACAAAATTTTTGACTTAGCCCCACCTTTATTGATAGGAGCTGCAGTAGATGTTGTAGTTAAAAGAGAGGAATCAGTTCTATCAGATTTTGGCTATTCAGACCCTAAAGAGCAATTAATTATTTTATCTATATTGACGGTTATAATTTGGGTTTTTGAATCCTTGTTTGAATATATTTATGGAGTTTTATGGCGTAATCTAGCTCAGACAGTCCAGCATGAATTAAGATTAGATGCTTATTCCCATATTCAAAATTTGGAAATGGAATGGTTTGGTGAACAATCAAAAGGAGAATTAATGTCTATTTTGAATGATGATATCAATCAACTTGAGAGATTCTTGGATAAAGGCGCTAATGAGATATTGCAAGTCAGCACTACCGTTGTGATTATTGGCGCTATCTTTCTTTACATATCACCTACGATTGCACTCTACTCAATTGGCGCAATTCCCGTTATTGTTATAGGTTCTTTTATATTTCAATCACGCATCGCACCAAGATATTCGAAAGTAAGAAAAGAAGTTGGTTTGCTCAATGCGTTATTATCTAATAATTTGAGTGGAATAAGTACAATTAAGAGTTTTACAACAGAAGATCTTGAAGTAGAAAGAGTTAGGAAAGCATCTCAAGCTTACAGAGAAGCTAATCGCGATGCGATAAAACTTAGTGCTGCCTTCGTTCCACTAATTAGAATGGCTATACTTGTTGGGTTTACAGGTACGTTACTTCATGGAGGATTAATGACTTTAGATAATGAAATGGCTATTGCATCGTATAGTGTGATGATATTTATGATGCAAAGATTACTCTGGCCTCTAACTAGGTTGGGAGAAACTTTTGATTTGTACCAAAGAGCGATGGTTTCCACTACTCGAGTTCTTAATTTATTAGAAACTGAAATCCGAATTGAGGAAGGTGCACTACCATTGGATCCATCAAGAGTTAAAGGTGAAATTAATTTTGAAAATATCAGTTTTTCATATCCTGGTAGAGAACTTGTAGTGGATAATTTTAACTTTAAAATTAAACCGGGGACAACTCAAGCCATAGTTGGACCTACAGGTAGTGGTAAAACAACACTCATTCGCTTGCTTTTAAGATTCCATGTACCAAAATCAGGTAGTATTTTTTTAGATGGTAATGAGATTTCCAGATTAAATTTAAAAGATTTAAGGTCATCTATTTCTTTGGTTACTCAAACTATTACTCTATTTCCCGGTTCAGTATTACAAAATATAGCTTATGGAAGTAAACAATCATCGGAATCAGATATTATTGATGCCGCTAAAGTTGCAGAGATACATGATTTCGTTAAAAGTCTGCCAGATGGATATAATACTCAAATTGGAGAAGGTGGCCATAAATTATCTGGAGGGCAGCGTCAAAGAATTTCAATTGCAAGAGCAGTATTGAAGAATGCACCTATTTTGGTCCTTGATGAGGCTACTTCATCGGTTGATAATGAGACTGAAGAGGCTTTACAAAAATCCTTAGACTTCATTTCAAAGGATAGAACAACCATAGTAATTGCTCATAGGCTTTCTACAATAAGACATAGCGATTCAATTATAGTTTTAGATGGTGGAAAAGTAGTAGAGTCAGGCAAACACGAAGAATTGATTGGAAATAAATCTAGTTATTATCGTCTTTGGAATGTCCAAACAGGAGTTAGAGAATAGTGATAGTCGTTTTTATCTCCCCCTTTCCCCATTAAACTGCATCGGGCCCGTAGATCAGCCTGGAAGATCGCCTGCTTTGCAAGCAGGAGGCCTCGGGTTCAAATCCCGACGGGTCCACCATTATCTCTGCGAATATTTTTTATGCCAGACTCCTTGACTAATTATGCGTGCACTAGTAGCAGTTATGCTTGCGATTATGGTCAGTTTTCAACCATCTTTATCTTTTGGCGACGATTCTGAAGATAAATTCCAGATTGTCCCATATTCTTCATTAGTAGAGAGTAAGGAAGATATATGGTGGGAAGATACCAAGATGGATATGGATAAAAATCGTATGCACGATATGTTGGACATAGCTCTAGAACAAGGTAAATATGTTTTTGATGGTAAAATTTCAGTTCTAGTTGACTTTGATCATATGCCTACGCAAAAAGATGAACAACTTTTGATTGATGAGGTGGGCTTTGAGCCTTCATGGCGTTTTCACCACATTCCAATAATTTCCGGTGAAGTAAAAACAGACCTTTTAGATGAATTACTTGAAGTTGAAGGTGTAGTTTTCTTAACTCTAAACGGTGAATTACAAATTGCTTTAGATAATGCAATAGGAATACACAATGTAGATACAGTTTGGGATTTTGGATATACTGGAGAGGGAATTAGTATTGCTATTATTGATACAGGTATTGACCCACTTCATGTGGGTTTGAATGATTTTGATGATGACCCCTCAACCGCAGATCCCAAAGTTGTTGCATTCTATGATGCATTAGATGGTAGTGGTGATGATGGTAGTGGGGAAACAGAACCGTATGATGACCAAGGCCACGGTTCACATTGTGCAGGTATTTCCGCAGGTACTGGATCTGTTGGTGAGGGTCCGTTAAGTGATGGTTCAACACCATACAGAGGAGTGGCTCCTGGAGCTTCCTTAGTAGGCGTTAAGGTATTGGATGGAGGCGGTTCAGGAAGTTTTGCCGAAGTAATGAAAGGTATGGAATGGACTATTGACAATCAAATTAAGTACAATATACGCGCAGCATCAATGTCGCTTGGTGGTGTTTGGTTAGTCGAATTAACTCAAGAACAAGAAGAACGGATTACTCACTTAGCAAATGAGATGGTTGCAGCTGGAATTTCCTTAATGATTGCTGCAGGTAATAGTGGAGGTTACGGAACAATAGGGACTCCTGGGGCTGCTAAGGATGTAATAACTGTTGGTTCTACAGAAGATAGTAAAGAGTTAGCAGTTTATTCAAGTAAAGGTCCAACACATGAGGGTCAGATAAAGCCTAATGTGGCTGCAATTGGTTCAGCAGTAATGTCTGTTGAAGCAAACAGTGGAAATGCTTACGCTTCTTATTCAGGGACAAGTATGGCTACCCCAATGGTTGCAGGAATGGCAGCATTACTACTTCAGGCTAATCCAGACTTACAACCTTTAATGATTAGAAGTATTTTGGAATCAACTGCAGAATATAAATGGTTAAGTCATCCAGTAAGGCCAAACAATGATTATGGTTGGGGTTTTGTTTTAATGGATGCGGCATTAGATGAAGCAATTCAGTATGACGCTAGCCTTTCCATAAATTTAAGCGCAGATACTTCCGTTATTTATTATGAAGGTAATGAGACAGATGGTGGAAATGACACGGCTTCTAGATTCTTTGTTCACGAAAATCAAAATTTAGAATTTGTTACAGGAGGTAATATATCCAATATTGAGTGGAGAGATGTTCTTATCGAAGATATTTGGCATACAGTAGACTCAATTGATGAAATCGATATAATGCAAACACAATTGGGGCCTGGAAATCATACAATATGGGTTAGAGCCATAAGCTCTGAAGGTATAAGTGCCCCATTGACAGTTCCGTTGAATATTGGGGATGCAATTGCTTCTAAGAGTGAAGATACTCCAGGCTTTTCCTTTGTGTTTGTAGTGTTTTCACTTATCTTAGTCACAATATCTAGATCTAGAAGAGCATAATTCATATATATGCCCTTGATAGGGAAACATTATGCAAGAATTCAATGTATCTTTGGCAGATAAGCCAGGTGAGTTAGCTGAAGTAGCCTCAGCAGTTGGAGAAAATGGAATAAATATTCTTGGCTGTGTAGGTACTGGCCGTTCCACAGCTTCAGTAACGATGGTTACAGATGATGAAGAAGCTACTACCAAAGTGTTGAAAGAGATGGGTAGAGATTTTGAATCCAATGAATTGTTATTGACCACCCTTTCAAATGAACCTGGAGCTCTTGCAAAAATGGCAACTAAGCTAAGTGATTCAGGCATCAATATTATTTCATTTTACATAATGAAGATGGAAATGGATGCTGCAGATGTAGCACTAACAACAGACAACCCGGAAAAAACTAAAGAAATATTAGGAATATAATTTCAATGAAGGTTGATCTTCACGGTCTACCTCTTTCGGATGCGAAGCTTAAGTCACAGATTTCTGTAGCGGAAGCTTGGGAATCATCAAAATTATCTATTGAATTGGTTCATGGACATAATTTGGGTACAGCCATTAAGGATTATATCCAGCTTGATGAAGGTTTACAAAGAGATATAAAACGTATTTATCCAGAAATCTCGGAACTTCGGTTATCAGACAGAGGATTGGGTTCAACAATTGTAAAGTTCAGGAGAAAATGAGTTGGCTTTAGATTTTACATCAATTTTAGCATTATCTTTTGTTTGTGCAGTGGGTGCAATGTCTCCAGGACCTAGTCTTGCTGTAGTATTGAGAAATACCATTTCAGGAGGAAGGCTACAAGGAATAATGACTGGCGTTGGCCATGGTCTCGGTTTTGGAATTTATGCATTAATTGCAGTTACAGGACTTTCAGCTCTTTTACTTGCCCATGATTCTTTGTTTTTACTCTTGCAATGGGGTGGTGCACTTGTTTTGCTTTGGTTGTCATATAATATGCTAACTTATATTCCTTCGGAGGGTGTAGAGTTACATGAAATCAGCGGCCGTAAAGGTTTCATTGAGGGTTTTTTGATTTCTTTTCTTAATCCCAAAATTCTAGTATTTCTAGTAGCTATTTTTAGTCAATTCATAGATCCCGAAATGAGTCAAACCGACAGATTGGTTATGGCTATTTTGGCTGGAATAATAGATACAACTTGGTATGTGCTAGTGGCAGCCGTTCTTGCTGGCACCCCTTTAATCAATGTCCTACGTTCAAACTCAGTAATAATAGACAGAGCAATTGGATTAATTCTTTCATTATTAGCTTTGGCTTTAGTTGCTAAAACTTTTATCTGACTTTTCCATATTATTAATGGTTTTCCAAACCCAAATAGGTCCCACTATGGCAGATACACTGACAGAGATTGCGATGGAATACCAAACCCAAACAATATCTCTAGAGTCGATAATCGCAAAATAGTAAGCCAATGGGGCTGAAACGAGTAAAACTCTTAGTGCGGTGATAACTAAAACAGGTATTCCTTGACCAAGTCCTTGCATTATTCTACCACATGGCATAGCAATACCAACAAATGGGTAAGTGAAACACAGTGTTCGTAAAGCACTCACACCAATACTAGCTATTTCTTTATCATCTGTGAAAAGTTCAATTATGCTAGGTGTAAGAACGTAGACGATAGCAGAAGATATAGATACTATGACGAAAGCCCTCGATATTGCATAAATGATTATGCTTCTTACTTTATCGAAACGCTTTGCACCGGTAAACATCCCCACAGTTGTAACAAGGCCAGTGGCTATTCCCATAATTGGAAGAAACATTAACATATCCAATCTACTTGAAATGGTGTATGCAGCTACTGCATTAGATCCATATCCTATAATTAAAATATAATTAAAAACTCCCTGTCCAAAAGACATGATAATCATTGAAATTGAAGAGGGGATACCAACTACTAGTATTTCTTTCATTAATTTTCTAGAGAATGTAAAATTTTGAAGATCAAAAGAGATGTACGCATGATCCTTGAAGAATAGCATAAAGACAAATATGAAAAATACAATCATTTGAGATACAACGCTTGCAGCTGCAGCCCCTCTAACTCCCATATCTAATCCGAAACCACCATATTCATCTAGGTCAAAGATAAAAATAGGATCTAGAACTATGTTCAATATAGTTCCAGTAGCAGCCACCATTACTGGGAATTTCATATCTCCTTCACCAGCTAGTATTGAGCGGAAAACAATTGAAAAAACAATGAACATCATACCATAGCATGTAACTTCAAGATAGCTCCATGATTCTTCTATTAATTCACTAGGAGAACCCAATATGGAAAGCACTCTTTTACCAACAAGCAGACCGAATACGGTTAATGTAATTCCCATTACGAGGGCTATCAGTAAGCCATGTTTTGCAGCGTTATCTGCCTTTTCTTTATTTTCTTCACCAATAGCCCTTGCTATTGTGGCAGTAATTCCAGTACCTAGACCAAAAGTTATTCCCATTACAAAAAAATATAGTGGCATGTTGAATGCAACTGCAGCTATTGAGTTACCTCCTAATTGTCCAATAAATAACATATCTACAATGGAGTAGAAAGTTTGAATGGCCATCCCAGCAATAACAGGTATTGCAATAGTCCAAAGTGAGCGTTCAGGATTTTCCAGAAATTCGTTCAGACGAGATTCTTTTTGTTCAGCCACAATAGGCCTTTCTTAGAGTGGTCTATAATAGTTCTATTACTGGTTTTGTAATTTCTTATTTATCAGTTCCTCAAATCGCTCTACATCGCCCTGACAATCATTCATTTCTTTTTTAGTAACTATGGTAACATATCCTGTTGCAGTTTTTCCAATAACACAGGGGGTAACTCCCTTGGTGTATTTTTGAACAGCCTCACTTCTTTCATTAAGATGGATAAAATCAATTGTTATTGGCAATCTTTTTTGGCATTTAGCCCATTTATCCTTAGACTTTCCGTGTGTAATATCACAAAGAGAGCAGTGCTGATTTGCGAATATTTTACCTGCGAAATATTTTATTTCACCGAAAATTCCCCCGTCTGCGTCGTATATTCCAATTAATTTTGTTATTCCAGGCACATTTTCCCCTTCTGATATAGTATATAAATGAGTTCTCTCTAGTGCATAAATGCAGTGCGTAATGTTATATTCCATAGCTGTAGTTTAAATTGTTGAGTTCAGACATCATTGATGAGGAAGTGGAACCTCCCATTGAATTATATGCTTACCATGCAACTAGTTCGTTTGCTAATGATATTTCAATGCCGTATCTGAGCTACTTTGCAGTAAGATTGGGTGCTTCATTCGAGCAGATAGCTTGGATTCAATCTTTAATGAATCTTTTACCAAATGCACTCCAGTATTTTTGGGGCTGGATATCAGATACTAAATTAGTCAGGACTTATTGGATAATTGGTGGTTCTATTTTTGGGGCTATTTCTTTGTATCTACTTTCAACAGTTAGTGGACCTAATGAAATGTTATTTCTCGTAATAATCTATTCAGTTTCACTATCAATTATAAATCCAACTTGGGCAGCATTGCAAGGCGATTGGATGAATCCTTCAAAACGAGGTAGTACACTAAGTAAATTTCATGTTATAGGGGGTTTGCTCGGATTAGTTGGTTCTTTGATTGCAGTTTACTCCGTTTATGCAGATGGTTCAAATTCTGCAGATCCCTTTAGGCCGTTGTTCATATTTGCTTCAGTTGCAACATTTATTGGAGGGTTAATCCTTATCAGAGTACCTTATAGAGATCCTGAAAAAACAAAGGATTTAGTTTTATCTGAAATAGCTAAAAAAGAATATTCAGATACTTTTCAAAGTTACGTTCGGGCTCAGGCATTTTATGCATTAAATATGTCGCTAATTTGGCCATTATTTGCGATGATTCTTATTCAAGTACTTGAAGTTGACAATATTGTATTAGTAGCTTTTAGTCTGGTTGGAGCAGTTTCGGAGATGGCATTTCAACCAGTGATGGGTCGATTAGTAGACAGAGTCGGACCACTACCTGTTTTGATTATGAGTAGGATAGGATTTGCTATCTTACCATTCATTTATGCATTTTTCCCTATTATTGAAGTTATGTTAATTTTACAAATAGTCATTTTAGGTCCATGTTTCAGTGCCTTTTTGATAACTTCAAATGCAATGGTTCTTGATCTTGCCCCGAATAAAGAGCGAGCTGCGTATTTTAGCTACTACAATACTCGTGTAGGCATCACTACATTTGTTGGAGCTCTAATTGGTGGATATATGGCCGGATATTTGGAAGATTTTTACAACGATACTTGGAAAGCCATATTCATAATATTTATTATATCTGGTATAGGTAGGAGTATTGGAACTATTCCTTTCCTAAGCCTAAGGATGCCTAAAAAATATTCAGGCTCTCTATATCTAGTAGATAGGCTAATGGAATTTAGAATGTTCAAACGCCGTTAGCGTCAATAGTATTTTTGTATTAATTTATGAAAATAATGCACACCAATTTCTCTCTTTGGTGAATATCTTCCTCTGTCATAAGCATTTGATTTAATTCCTTTCTGAACAGATTCAACAATCTCTTCGTCTTCTAATTCTACTTTATCTAATCCACTTCCAGCACCCTTTTCCATCAAATCTTCTTTCCAAACGTAAGTAAAGTATTGGATTTGAGTTTCCTCGGGAGATTTTGGTTTGACTACATTTACAGAGAGACCCCATGGGTAAAAATTAAACATCATATTTGGGAAAAGGAAGAAATAATAGGCAGCTACATTTTTACCATAATCTTGATGATTTTTAGGCAAGTCAAATGTGTGTTCGTCATCTTTACCTATTCCTATTTGTAAAACAGTGTTATCAATACCTTCTGTAAAATATTCATCATATTCTAGAGTCTGGTTTAATTCTTTGTGAACAAATGGAATATGGAAGCCTTCGAGATAATTGTCACAGTAGAGCGCCCAATTAGCCTTTACATTGTAGATTCTTGACAATTCTGGTTTGTATTTGAACTCTTCAACAGGTAACCAAGATAGTCTTTCAGTCATCGGACTGATTAATTCGCTAATATCACATTTTTTATCATTAATTATGAAGATCATTTTCTTCCACAGGTCCATTTCAATGTGGGGCAAATTATCAGATTTAGATGGAAAATTTTCAACATCATCAAATTCAGGCATAAACTTCATTTTACCATCTAGATGAAATTGCCTACCATGATATCCACATATCAAATTTTTAGTTTTTGTAGCTTTTTCACAAACGATCGTACCTCTATGAGTACATACATTAGATAAGCATAGGATATTATCGTCAGATTTAGTTAACACATATGGTTCATCCACCATTCCTTCTAACAAGATATCAGGATGTGTATTGCTTTTTTGTAAAAGATCAGTGTCTCCGACAAACTGCCAGCTTCGGTTGAATAATTTTTTAAGTTTTCTATAAATTTTAGGGCTGTGATAAAATTTAGATGGAATTGTTCTTGCTTTGCAAATGTCCTCATCGATATCAATTTTCATTGTCTTTACTTCTTGGCCAATTTCTAACGTAAGTTAATAGTTTTGTTTCTGCACAGAGTTCACCTTCTTTATTGTAACCTTTAACAGTTAGCCATTCCTCGTGTTTGTTATTTTCACTTATGCCCTTTACATATGCTTGAATATTTTCTTCTGTTAATTCAAATATTACAGTTAAATCACTTTTCACAGCTTTCAAATATTTTATGTTAGCTTCTTTTGTGAAAACATATGCTTCGATGCCTTTTTGACTTAGAATAAGGGGCAGAGCCATTCCATAATACATGTCCATTCCAGAATATGTAGTCCCTCCAAACATTATTTTGTCAAAGGCACTGTTCAACCAAGACTGAGTAATAATCATCTTAGCTTTCATAAAGTCTTCACTAACATTTACAACTTTGATTCTATTTGCTATAGAAGGTGGCCACCGATTCATCATCTTAGCTAGTTGTTTTGAATTTAAATTTCGTTCTTTGTATTTTTTGGAATAATATTTGAATGGATTGAGAATCAACGCCTTCGACCGCCGCCGCCGCTTCGGCCTCCGCCACCTCTACTTCCACTTCCGCTTCGACCTCCACCGCCACTACGGCTAGTCCCTCCACTTCGTCTGGTTGCTCTATTGTTTCTTCCTCCTCTATGGTTATTGTATCCAAATCCTCCAAAAGGTCCCCAACGATTTCGACCATATCCTCCATTCATACCTGAAGCATTTTTTGCCCAGCTTATGATAACTCCACCTATGATTAGAGGAACACATAACATTCCTCCACAGCACATGAAGAAATATCCGACGAATCCAAGTGGGTCACCAGGTGGTTCGATAAATTCACTATATGCCTCATTAGGAGATTCAGGATTATATACGATTTTTACTGTAGAATTAAGAGCTACACGTTCACCAGTTTCGTTAATGAAGTTTTGGAATAATTGTTCTTCTCCCTCACGTTTTATGTCATCTATCCACTCACTTCTAAAAAATTCAATATTTTCATTTAACGTATAGTTTTCGCTAGCCAAAGCGACGGAGGCTGGTGAATCTAAAGTATAATTATAAACTAAACCTATTTGATATACAAAATCTTTCCAGCATTCCCAATCATCTAGATATCCATCATCGTTCTGATCTTCACAATATTCTTCGGTTATGAATGTATTCACATCATATTGCTCAATTATAGTTCCTTCAGTTTCAGGCCATTCAGATGGTTTTGAATCAGATTCAGATGATGATATTACTGTGGCAAACACAGCTGCAATTACAAAAACAAGTATAACGAATACAGCAATTATTACTGGCCAATTCATGTCGCCATCTAGCCAAGAACCACCTCCAGAGTTATCTTCTTCTCCAGGAAGAGCATATTCATCATCAGCTTCTGGTATTGAATAGCTTCCGCTTTTGGAACCGGTTTCAGAAGGTGTTTTTGATGATGCATATTTGTCATTATCATTACCACTTCTCCACTTACGGTATGCTTCACTATCTTGCTCTATGTCTTCGTCTTCAGCCAAATGTGTCCCTCATACGATCCATGAAAGATGGTTTTGTTGAGTCTAATTTCTTTAATTCTTCCCATAACTTTCTTGTTTTCCCATTAGGCTTTGGCACTTTAACATTTATCCTTACGTGTTGACTACCCTTTAGAGAAGGTCTTGTAATGTCAGGCATTCCCTTTCCTTTAAGTCTTAAAACATCTCCAGATTGAGTTCCTGATGGAATACTCAATTTGACATTGCCTGCTAAAGTCGGTACTCTCATACTATCTCCAAGTACAGCTTGTGACGGGCTAATTTCTAAATCTAAAACAATTTCATTATCTTGCCTTTGGAATATTTCGTGCCTCTTTACATTTACCACAATGTACAAATCCCCTTTTGGACCATTGTTAGGTCCTGCACTTCCCTGCCCTCTCATTCTTAATCTATATCCGTCATCAGCTCCGGCAGGAATCTTCAGTTTTATTTTTTTATCAACAGAAACTGTACCAGATCCTTTACAGCCGTTACACGGCTTGTCTATCACACTTCCAGATCCTCGGCAGTCTGAACAATTATCTGTTGAAACGGTTTGCATGAATCCTCTTTGCATTACTTTTCTGACAATACCTTGTCCTGCGCAGGTACTACATGTTCTTGCAGTTCCTCCTTCCGCAGCTCCTGAGCCATTACATTTTTTACATGAGTCTTCTCTAGGTATAGTGACTTCTTTTTCTATACCTGTAAAAGCTTCTTTAAGATCAAGAGTAATATCATATCTTAGATCATTCCCTCTATTATTTGGTTGACTCTGACCTCCACCAAACAATTGTGAGAAGATACTACCCATTCCGCCTCCTCCTCCTTGTCTTCCTCCGAAAAGTTGGCCGAATAAATCAGAGATGTCGCCTTCATGACTGAATTGGTCCCATGAGAAACCCCCGCCTCCAAAATCTACTCCCTTATGTCCAAATTGATCATATCTTTTTCTCTTTTCACTATCAGCTAAAACTTCATAAGCTTCTGAGATCTCCTTAAATTTCTTTTCAGCAATTTCAGGACTTTCACTACTTGCATCAGGATGGTGTTTTCTAGCTAATTTCCTATAAGCTTTTTTGATGCTTCTTTCATCGGTACTCTTTTCGATACCAAGAATTTCGTAGTAATCTCTCTTAGCCATTTAATGGCTCTATTTTGGCCTTTTAATAAAACTTTAGAATTGTTTAGAGGCTATACCTCTAGATCCAATGAATATGAAAGATATTCCAACAACCAATATAATAAATGTAGAAAGTAATGGATCTGTGGCAATAGTATCATTGTTACTATTTACAAGGCCATAATCCGAAGCTGTTACTACCCATCCCATTTCGGTCAGTGAGTCATAAATTATTGAATTAATGTAGTGTGTTAAAGTAAGTTGTTGATAATTTTGTCCCGAAATTATTTGTTCCCAAAACAGCCAGTAGATGAAGCATATCAAGTAAGGCCTTTCAAAGTATACATTTATCGCGCAGAAAATGGATAAAAATCCAATCCAGTTAAGTATTACGATCTTTATCACTAAAGCTAAAAGCTCGATTTCCTCAAGTATTCCGTGAATTCCAGATCCCATCATTACTATTGTGTAAAATATCGTAGAATATAGTCCAAGTAAGGCTACTCCTGTGATAATTCCGCTAATATACCTGTAAGTGAAAATCTCAATTGGATGAATTGGCGATGTTCTTAATATTTGCATGGTTTTCAAATTGTATTCTTCACTAATTAGCTCGGAACTAAACATAATTCCTAAAAGTAAGGCGATAAATCCAATCCCAAAAAATTGTGATAAGTCTAAAAAGATGTCTCTCAAATCTTCATGTAGTAATTCACCACTACTTGTAAAATATATCTTTTCCCCATCAATTTCTTCAGAAATACGATCATCTGCATATTCGTAATAAACAAGTAAGCCCAAGGCACACGGTAACATCATGATTGCTACTAAAACCCAAGTTAATTTGTTTGTAACTAATCTGTAAGAGCAATCTTTGAATATTGGAGGGAATAGCGTTGGGAATCGTTTGAACATTTTGCTTATTTCCATTGTTTTCCCTCTACTAATTTAGAATATAATGAGTCTAGTGTGTCGTCTTCAGAAGTTATTCTTTCTACAATAATCTTTTCATCTTCAAGGATTTGTGGAAATTTGGTATAAAATTTCTCAGACTCATTCGTCTCTAGTA